>JGI26061J44794_1000754_pt1 | contig 13718 bp, 8 predicted proteins | sample MarorgKNORR_S2LV_5_FD_44794 | JGI IMG/M metagenome (IMG submission 44794) | reverse complement strand
CGGTAGAAAAAAGTTAACAGCAGCGTTCGGATGTGGGAGCCGTCCACATCCGCATCTGTCATAATGATTATCTTGTGATATCTTAGTTTTTCAATATCTAAATCTCCAACTGCTTTTTCCCCCAGTTCTTCTTCTGAACCGCCAAAACCAGCCCCAAGAGCTGTTATCATTGATTGTATTTCGTTGTTTGAAAGAAGCTTGTCAATTCTTGCTTTTTCGGCATTAATAACTTTACCTCGCAGGGGTAAAATTGCCTGGGTTCTTCTGTCTCGGCCTTGTTTTGCAGAGCCGCCCGCAGAATCGCCCTCAACCAAATAAAGCTCACAGAACGCGGGGTCTCTATTGGAACAGTCTGCTAATTTTCCAGGAAGAGATGAGCCCCCCAGTGCACTTTTTCTGCGGATCAATTCCCGGGCTTTTCTCGCCGCACTTCTGCTCCTGGCGGCCAAAAGGGCTTTTTCAATAACCCGCCGGCCGATGGATGGGTTTTGTTCTAAAAAATCTAAAATTCCTTCATACACTGCCCTATCCACAATGCCCCTTACTTCTCCGTTTCCAAGTTTTGTTTTTGTTTGGCCTTCAAACTGTGGTTCCGCAACCTTTATACTAATTATGGCGGTTAGTCCTTCTCTAAAATCTTCTCCAGAAAGTGTTATTTTTTCATTCTTTTTTGCCTTTATCAGATTGTTTTTTGTTGCGTGGTTGTTCATGGCCCGCGTTAGGGCAGAGCGAAACCCCGACAGGTGTGTGCCACCTTCAATGGTGTTAATGTTGTTTACAAAAGTCAAGATGTTGTCGTTATAAGTATGGCTGTAGCGCATGGCCACCTGAACGGGGGCTTCGACATCTTCTTTGTTTACCGTGATAATTTTGTTGTGAAGAGGGTTGTTGTGTTCGTCTAAATATTTAACAAAATCGCTTAAACCTCCTTTAAATTTGAAAGTGTCCGTTTCGCCGTTTTCATTTCTTTCATCTTTTAATATAATTTCGAGGCCACTATTTAGGTAGGCCAACTCCCGAAGGCGTTCAGCTATAATGCTATATTCAAAACCGATTGTATTAAATATAGTATTGTCTGGGAAAAAACAAACCGTTGTTCCTGTTTTTTTTGCGGCGCCTGTTACTTTTAATTTGTTGTATGGGTCTCCTTTTTTGTAATCTTGTCTGTGAACCTTTCCGTCCCGCTTAACCTCTACCCACAACCACTCCGACAGGGCGTTTACAACCGAGACCCCAACGCCATGGAGCCCCCCCGAAATCTTATAAGATCCTTTGTCAAACTTCCCGCCGGCATGAAGAACCGTCATGACAACTTCAACCGCTGGCCGGTTTTCTTCCTTGTGTATATCTACTGGAATTCCTCGGCCATTGTCTTCAACGCTTACCGATCCGTCCGGATTAAAAACAACNATTATCCTTGTGCAGTGCCCGACCATTGCTTCGTCTATCGAATTGTCTACCACTTCGTAAACAAGGTGGTGAAGCCCGCGCTTGCCTACGTCCCCGATATACATGGCGGGTCTTTTTCGCACCGCCTCAAGCCCCTCTAATACTTTGATGTTTTCCGCGCTATAGCCCGTTTTGGCTTGTTCTTCCTTCATATAAATTTTATTTCCCTTATTGTTTTTTGTCCAAGCTCCTGGTTTAGCTTTTTGATTATTTCGCTCTTTTTAAACAAAAGCTCTTGTCTCCAAGATGCGTTTTCAGTTTTTATTGTTAGAACGCCGTGCTCCACTTTTTCCGGGTTGGTCTTTTCGGCTATTGTTGTTCCAACAACCCTTTCCCAAATTAAAATTGCATTGTTTTGTTTTACGCCTTTTTCTAACCCCGCGCGTTTTAAAAATNCGCCAATTGATGTCTTTAGTTTTTCCACTATCTTTCCAGGTGAAANCTTTGGTTCTCTGTGGCGCCAAGATCAATGCCGTGNTTTTTAAGATTGAAAAGATCTGTGTTTGTGATTATTGTTTGTGTCTTTTTCTTAAGTAGTTCAAACACCGCGTCGCTTCTTTTTAAATCAAGCTTTGCAAACAAATCNTCCAACAAAAGAGTGGGGGCTGCGCCGGTTTTTTNCTTAATAAACNTGTATTCGGCAAGCTTTATGATTACGAGTGCAATTTTATGTTCTCCCTGTGACCCAAAGGTTCTTAGTTTTTTATCATTAAATAAAAAATTTGTTTTATCGCGGTGGGGGCCAACGGAGGTTTGTTTTGTTATTAAGTCTTTTTGGTGTGACCCCCGAAGCATTGTCAACATTTGGTTTTTGTTGAACCCCCGATCTTCGGTTTTCAGTGAAATCATTATTGAACCATCCCCGTAAGAAGCCGAAACCGTTGAGAGGCAGTCTATAAAGTCTTTGTTTTTCTCTTTTCTTTCGTTCCAAACTTTCGTTCCAAATTCTGCAAGCGTTTCATCCCACGGATCAAAACATAATCTATTTCTTTTCTCCTTTAGAAGCNCGTTTCTATGTTTAAGGGTTCTAAAATACCCAGAAAGATTTTCAAAATAACTTCCCGACGTTGTTGAGTAAAGCTTATCAAAATAATTTCGCCGGTTACCNGGGTTTCCTTTTGTTATGCNNTGTTCTTCTGGTGACAGTATTATAACTGGGTTTTTTCCTATAAGGTCTTTTATTCCGACGTCTGATCCGTTTATTTTTATTTTACGGCGTCTGTTTTTCCCTTGTGAAAACAAAAGGCTNCTCTTTTTTGTTTTTGACAAAAAAACACCCTCCACACGAAAGATGTCGTTTTCATGTTTTATTATTTCAGATGTTCTGTTGGTGCGAAAGCTTTTCCCAATTGAAAGAAGATGAATTGCTTCTAATACTGCTGTTTTACCAGATCCGTTTTCCCCCCAAATAATATTAATGCCGGCGCTAAATTCCATTTCTAATTTTTCATGATTTCTGAATGACACCATTTGAATGCTATGAATTGGCATTGCCGTGGGCTTTTCTGAAAATAAATATTGTAGGTTTTGTTTTTATATTAATAAAAACAAAACCCTAGTCGTTTAAACGAATTGGCATAAGAAGCATTGTTAANTTTGCGTTTTCTTTTTGAGCGCCTGGGTAAAAAAGAGTCGCGCTTATGGGCGTTTTAAGTTTAATCGTTACTTTTTCATCGTCTATGTGCGACAAGATATCTTTTAAATAAAGCGCATTATACCCAATCACTAAGTCTTCGCCGTTGAATTCTCCAAATATTTTTTCTTGGGCTTTTGAGGATTTTTCTGGATCTTCTGTCGTTATCTGCGTTTCTCCTTTATTAAGCCTGAGTGCAATCTGGTGTGTCGATTTGTTCGAAAAAATAGATACGCGCCGAACGGCGGACAGTAATTCCTCTTTGTTTGCAGAAAATTCTTTATCGTTATCTTGAGGAATGACGCTTTCAAAGTCAGGAAATTTTTCGTCTATTATCCTTGTAAAATATGTGTCGTCCCCAATAGATGCTGTTATGTGATTCTCTCCCATCCACATTTTAATTGGGTCGTCGCCGCTCAAAACACCCAACAAAAGGCTTAAAAATTTTCTGGGCACAATTACATCTCCTGAAAATTCATCTGNAGAATAATCNCTTCTTGTGTATCTCACTAGCCGGTGCCCATCGGTCGCAACCGCTGTTAACTCCTTTTCGTTGAAGCGAAATAATACGCCAGTTAGGGCGGGCTTTAGTTCGTCTCGACTTACTGCAAATGATGTTTTCGAAATTAAATCTTTCAGTGTCTTTGCGGACACACCCGTCGCCTTTCTATTNTCAACTTCAGGAATCGCTGGAAATTCGTCCGCCGGNTTACCCATTATATCGTACGAGCCCGCGTCTGTAACCATGGTTATNTTGTTGTTTTCATCTGCCGTAAGTGTCATCCTGGCATCGTTAGGAAGTTCGTTAGTTATGTCCAACAATGTTTGAAGTGGAATAGCAACACTACCAGAAGACTCAATACTGACTGGGAGATTTACGATAATTGTAATTTCTAAATCAGTCGTTCTTAAAACTGTNCCGCTTTCTTGAACATTAAACAGAACACTGCTTAAAATCGGTAAGGTAGAGCGCGTTGGGGTCGCTTTTGATAGTTTTTGTAGCGCTAATTGTAGTTCAGTTTTTGATGTTGAAATTTTCATGTTTTTTTCCAAAAAATTAATAGGGTTTCAATCAAAAAATTATGGCTTTAAAAGACGAACGACATTAATAAAATCGGGGTGTTTTAACAAGCAATTTTCCGTATATGACCTCGTGTTTCATATTTAAATAAGACGATTATTTTTAAAGAGTTTATTTATATTAGTGTGGATAACGATAAGAAAAACTTTTGTAGCGTGAGGAACTCAAAAAATAAAGGAGCTTTCTTAAAAAGCCTTAACCAATGCTTTATGTGGATAACAAAGAGACAGGTGTGGACAACAATAAAGTTTTCAACAAAAATATTTTTTTTAGATCAGAAAAAACGCGTTTTTATTTAATGTGGAAAACCACTGTGGAAACTGTGGAAAACCCTCAATCAAGAATGTTTATAAAGAAGTTTTTTCGCGCACCCTTCACCCAGCTTTCAAACCATTCTCCCCGTTTTTTATTTAGCGCAAGGGTTTCAATTTCGTTCCAATGTTTTGATAAATCTGCGCCCCCCCCAGGTTTTGACGCCTCCACCCACAGCAGATGATAACCATATTCAGACTGTATAGGTCCAGCGCACTCATTTTGATTAATCTGACCAAGCACCAGCCCAAACTCTGGAATCGGATATTTAGCCGGGTCAACCCAACCAAGGCTTCCACCGTTTTCTTTTGTTTGGTCATCCATCGAATGCTGTTTAATTGTAGAAATAAAGGCTAAAATTGTTTTGGACGAATCTTTTAGAGAAAGGGCTTTTTCGTATGCGGCCGATTCGTCCCCGTCTGTAAGTGGCGGGCTCAACAAAACATGCCGAACCTTTATTCTTTCTCCAACAATTTCCTGTGTTTCAATAATATGATACCCAAACTCTGTCTTTACCGGAAGGCTTATTTCTCCCGGCTTAAGCGTAAAAGCAATAGACTCAAATTCTGTTACAAGGTTGCCGCGCCGGACAAAACCAAGAGAGCCCCCACTGTTTTTGGAGCCCGGATCTTGGGAGTNTTGNGTTGCAACCTCTTCAAAAGAAANCTCNCCGGCTAATATTTTTTTNCGCAGGTTTTTCAAAAGGGCAATTGTTTTATTAACCTGCTCCGAACCCGGCTCTATCTTTACGAGAAGATGTCGAAGTTTTACCATTGTTGGAAACGGAGGAATGCTGTCTCGATAGGATTTAAAAAAAGACACCACATCGTTTTTATTCACAGAAACCTTTCCAATTAATCTCTGTTGATATTTTTGAGCAATCATCATATCCTTAATGTCATACCAATATTCTCGGCGAAAAACTCTTAGTGGTTGACCCAACGCTTTCTCAGCCGCAGCCTCGCTTCCCGCCTGAGCTATTATATTGTTTATTTGGTCTTCTAGGGTTCGGTCTATTTCTTTGTCTGGTACCACAATAGAATCCAACTCAGCCATCATCAAAACAACCTTTCGATTAACCACAGAGCGGACAATCTCTTGTTTAAGCTGTAGAATTTTATCACCATCGTTGTTTGGGTTTAGCCGTCGCTGGAAAATCGCCATGGATAGGGCCTGGTTTATATCGCTTTTAAGAATTGTTTTGTCGCCAACAAAAGCGGCAATACCATCAATTGATTGGCGGCGCCCCATTTCCTTTCCGGTTAAGGGCTCGTCGTTTGTTGTGTTGGCGCCCACGTCTCGCTGGGGCAGAACAATAGAAAACAATAGTAGCAGTAACAATTTTTTGTAATTCATTCTCGGTCCTATGGTATGCATATCAACGAAAAAAGCAACGCCAACAACGGGGTCGCTTCTGTTTTTTTAAACATAATACTTTTATCTTTTTTCAGAGTACTGGTTCCAATTTTTGGATAAAGACAGTGTGGAAATTACTCTCCAGCAACCCGAGAAAACAATTCTACAAATTTTTTAGAAAAAGAAAAAGAATCAGAAAGAGAGGATGTTTTAAAAGAAAGAACGAGAACCCCAGAGCGCCCGGTGACAAACTTAAAAGGATGAGAACTGACTCGAAATACTTTATGAAGCTTTTCAAAGAAAAGTTGGGGGCGTAGGCCCGAGGGCACAGCCTCGAGGTTAATTGAAAATTCAGCACAGCTTATTTTACATTTTGAAAAAGGATAAAAATAAAGCGCACACTGAAGGGTTGCTATTTTAAAAAGATTAATTGTTTCTTCCCGAAGAGGGCCAAAGCGGTCTATTATCTCATTTTGCACGGCACTAACCTCACTCACNGTTGTCGCTGCAGATATTTTTTGGTAAAAGTACAAGCGGTCTTGTACAAGAGGCATATATTCCTTATCTATTTGAGCGCAGCCCGAATAAAGAACAGAAAGTTTTTCCTTTTTTACGGGGGTCCCCTCGCCGCGCTTTTCCAAAACAGCCCTGTTTAGTATTTTATTATACAGTTCAAAGCCAACGTTCGAAATTTGACCGCTTTGCTCATAACCAAAGAGGTTACCCGCCCCACGAATTTCCAAATCTTTCATGGCAATTTGGTATCCCGATCCTAAATCAGAATAATACTCAATGGCCTTAAGCCTTTGGTAGGCCTCGGGAAGGAGGGCGGCGCCAGCCGGAACACACAAAAAACAAAAGGCTTGCCTTTCTCCACGACCAACCCGCCCGCGGATTTGGTATAATTGTGACAACCCAAACTTCTGTGCATTGTTGATAATAATTGTATTTGCATTTGGGACATCTAATCCAGACTCAATTATTGTTGTACAGATTAAAATATCAACACCACCATCAAAAAAAGACAAAATTGTTTTTTCAAGCTGTTTACTGGGCATTTGACCGTGCCCAACAGCAACGCGGGCCATCGGGAAATAGGAACCGATTTTTTCAAGGAGAAAGGGAAGGGTTTGAATGTCGTTATGTAAAAAATAAACCTGCCCCCCGCGGTCGATTTCTTTTTGAATAGGCTTTTTTATATAGGACCAATTAAAAGAGACGACCTCCGTTAAGATGGAAAGTCGGTTTTGGGGTGGCGTTTCAATCTTTGAAGTATCTCGGATCCCGACCAAAGACTGTTGTAGCGTCCTTGGTATCGGCGTTGCGGTCAAGGTTAGAACGTCTACACGGTTTTTTAGTCGCCGGATGTGTTCTTTGTGTTTTACCCCAAAGCGGTGTTCTTCGTCAACGATCAACAACCCAAGATTTTCAGTAGAAACGTCGTCGTTCAGGAGGCTGTGTGTTCCAACTAAAACATCAATTTTTTTATTATGAAGCCGCTCAAGAATTAAGGCTTGCTCCTTTTTTGTTCGAAACCGGGACAGAAGCTCCACGTTCACCCCCAGCACCCCCAACCTGTTTTTACATGTAATGTAGTGTTGATCAGAAAGCACCGTTGTTGGCGAGAGAAAAAATGTTACTTTTCCAGAAAGAACGACCCGCATTGCAGCGCGGAGGGCAACCTCTGTTTTTCCAAACCCCACATCACCATAAACCAAGCGATCCATTGGGTTTTTTTTGTCTAAATCGCTATTGATATCTTTTATCGCCCCCAGCTGGCCTACGGTTTCTTGAAACGGAAAACTATCTTCAAGTTTCTGCATTAAACTATTATTTTTGATATACCGAAAACCGCGGGGCTGAGATCGGGCTTGATATATATTAACAAGATGGTCCACCACCTCTTCTGCATTCTTTTTTGTAAGGATTTTTTGTTTTTCCCACACCCCAGAGCCTAACCGGGCAATTTTGGGGGCGCCGCCGCCCGCGCCGATATATTTATGAACACGGTTAAATCGGCTTATTGGAACAAAGACTGAATCTCCGCCCGCATATTCTATTTTTATATTTTCTTCCTGAGCACCGTCGGTCCCCACGGTTTCTAGTCCGCGATAAACACCAACCCCATAGTCTATATGAACCAGAAAATCCCCCCAGGTGAGATCGACCAAGGAAGATATTCTTTCATACTGTTTATTTGAATCTACTCCGACGAGGGTTTTTTGTACCAACGCCTTTTTGCCGTGCACCGCAAAACAGGCAACCCCCAAAGACGGAAGAGAAAACCCATCGCGAAGACTGGCGGGAATCTCGACCATCTCGTCTCTTCGAGGAAATAATTTACCCAATGGGTTAAATAAAAAAATAGACCCCACAGAAAACTGACTAAAAATGCGATCGACCCCTTTTTGTTGAACGGAAGAAGGAAGCCCTTCAAAAGAAAGGGGGTCGACAAAAACATCAATTTTATTTTCACCAGATAAAAAGGAAATACCGCTTTCAGTTATGTATAACACATAAGTACAATATAACGCCAACGAATCTGAAAGAGCTGACTGCTGTTTGTTCTTATGAACAACCGGGGGGCGGAGATGAAAGCGCGAATGTTTTTTAAACGACAGCTGAGTTGTGGGGTTATATGTACGTATGGAGTCGATTTTGTTTCCAAAATATTCGATCCGAATAGGATATTTAGCATACAAAGGAAAAACATCCAATATCCCCCCCCGACAGGCAAAGGTGTTTGGCGAATGAGAATGGTCAACCCGCTCATATTTCCAAAGAGTCAATTTGTCTATAACAAGACCCATTGACACCTCAGTACCCACTACACAGAGAAGAGAGTCCTCGTCGTGGGTTTTTGGAGAAACGGTTAGACATTTTATCGCACCGATGGAAGAAATAAACACGCCGGATTTCTCAGAGAGCAGCGTATTAAAAGATTGTGTGAAAACGACGCGGTTACGAGAAACAAAACCGGGAACAGAAGAGGTGTCTTTTCTATAATCTGGAAAGTTAAAAACACGACCACCCAGTAAACTAAGACAGTCAGAATAGAAAGCCTCAGCGCTTTCCTCGTTTTGGCATACAACAGCGATAGGCCTTGATATCTCTTGAAAAAGAACAGAAAGAAAAAGCGCCCGAGCAGATGAATTGTTTAGTTCGAGTAAAAAACCCTCTCCCCGCTCAAGGTGTGTTTTGACAGAAAGAAAGGAAGGGGAAAAAGATATAGATTTAAATAATTTTTTTAACATCTAAAAACACCCGTTTCACGTGAAACAAAAACTAAACAACAAGCATAACAGATAAAACAGAAACGTCCGCCGGGGTTATTCCAGAAATTCTTTGTGCCTGGCCAAGGGTCTGTGGTTTGATGCGACTAAACTTTTCTTTTGCTTCTGAAGACAACCCGGCTATTGAACGATAATTAAAGCGGGGAGGAATTAAAACATTCTCTTGTCTTTTCATTCGGAGAACTTGCTTTTTTTGTCTTTTAATATAACCCTCATATTTTACAATTGCCTCTGCCTCTATATAGCTTTCATATACAAAGTGCGGCGGTATGTTTGTGTCGGCCACCATAGAAAAAAGAGACTTGGGAAGGTTGTGGATACCTACAGAAGGCCGCCTAAGGAGAGCGTCGGCCGGTGTTTTTTGTTTAATTGTTGCTTCTCCCAATTGGGCCAAGACGGTATTTATTTCCGAAGGATCAACGGGCGCACCTAAAGAATCTACGATTGTATCAAGCCCAAACAGGATGTCTTTTATACGGCGTATTGCTGTTGCGCCCAGCAGGGAGAATTTTTCAGACTTTTGTAATAATCGAGCGTGTGCATTCGAAAAACGAAGGAGAATTCTATACTCTGCGCGCGAGGTAAACATGCGATAGGGCTCAAGCGTGTTTTTTGTAATTAAATCATCAATGAGAACACCGATATATGCCTCGTCTCTAGAAAGGACAAGGGGGGCCTCGTTGTTCACATATTGAATGGCGTTGATACCAGCAACAAGACCCTGTGCCGCCGCCTCTTCGTAACCAGACGTACCATTTATTTGTCCTGCGAAAAACAAGCCGGTAATCTCTTTTGACTCCAGAGACGATTTTAGTTGAGATGGGGAGAAAAAATCATACTCAATAGCATAGCCGGGCCTAAAAAACCTAACATTCTCCAGGCCGGGAATCGTTCGCAAAGCCATTAATTGAACGGCTTCAGGAAGGCTTGTTGAAAACCCGTTTAAATAAATTTGGTCCGAATTAACCCACTCCGGTTCCAAAAAAAGCACATGCTCGTCATGATGAGAAAAGCGGTGAATCTTATCTTCAATAGAAGGGCAATATCGCGGCCCAACGCCACGAACGTCACCAGAAAACATGGGACTTTTTGTTAAATTTTCGGCAATAATATTTTTACACGAAACACCGGTTTTCACAGTATGACACGGAATATTTGGTGGATTAAAAGTTTTTGTTTGATAAGAAAAAGGTGCTGGTATTTCATCGCCGACAGCCGGTGTTACTTTTGTCCAGTCTATAGAGTTTTTATCAAGCCTAGGCGGCGTACCGGTTTTTAGCCGGCCAGCAAGGAACCCACGAGAAACAAGCGCTTCCGTAATACCCTCTGCGCCGCTTTCACCCATTCGCCCAGCACGAATTTTTTTCTGACCAACGTGAATAAGGCCACCTAAAAATGTGCCACAGGTTAATATAACCGTTGGGGCATGAATTTTATGTTTTCCGCGCAACAAAACACCCGAGATAGCGCAGTTTTCTATAAGAACATCCACAACCTCGCCCTCAATTAGATGTATGTTTTTTTCATTATGCACAAAAGAGGCTACGATTTTTTCATATAACCGCTTGTCTACCTGAGCTCGGGGAGACCAAACGGACTTGCCTTTTGATCTATTTAGTATTTTAAATTGAATACCGCTCCGATCTGTGGCAAGACCCATAACACCCCCAAGAACATCGATTTCCCGGACCATTTGCCCCTTTGCAAGACCACCGATGGCAGGATTGCAGGACATGCGACCCACAGCAGAGAGGTCAAGAGTAATTAAGCCAACAACCCCGCCCCGACGCGCAGAAATTAAAGCAGCCTCAATACCTGCGTGTCCAGCACCAACAACAAGAACATCAAATTTTGTTGAACAGGGTTTCACGTGAAACTATTTTCCCACACACATGGTTGCGAAAACGTGATTTAATATATCGTCAGGCGATGTTTTCCCCAAAATGGCATCAATCGCGTCCAAAGAAGAACGAATTTCGAACGAGAAAAGCTCAACATCAAAAGAGGACGGCGTGATAATGTCGTTTGCACGGTCCAATGCGGCAGAACACTCTTTTATAGCACGATATTGTCTGCCGGTTGATAGGTATGTCATCTCAGTGGATATATTATTAATCCCAAGTTCTTTTATTATACGATTTTTTAGAACACCAATGCCAATTCCTTTTTTAGACGAGATATGTATAACACGTCCCGTTGTTTGTTTTTTTACCCCTTAAATCTTGTTTGTTCAAAACATTAATTGTGGGCTTGTCGGATTTCTTAAAATGTTTCTTGCCCGGATTGTCTGTGAGAGAAATTATTAAATCTGCGGCCTCAATATGACGATAGGTTCGGTTGACTCCCTCTTTTTCAATAATGTCTTGAGTTGTGCGAAAACCAGCAGTGTCAATAAAAAGGACAGGAACACCACCCAAAAGAAGTTCGACCTCGATGGAATCTCTAGTGGTGCCGGGAATGTTGCTAACAATAGCACGATCTGATCCAGAAAGACAGTTTAAAAGCGTTGATTTTCCTACGTTCGTTTCCCCAACGATAACAGCGGTAGCGCCATAATTTAACAAACGCCCAAGAGCATAGGTCCCCTTAAGCTGCTTGACGGTAGTGATATCCTCGCCTAACAAAGAAGAAAGGGTTTTTTTCTCAGAAATAGACACATCCTCTTCTGAAACATCCAGCTGATGTTCAACCCGAGAAAGCAGGTTTGAAATGCTTGTTTGAAGCGAAGTCAAAATTTTTGAAAGAGAACCACCAAGGATCTTTTGCTGACTTCGAGACGATTCAATTGATTTTGAATGGATTATCGCAGCCACCGCCTCCGCCTGTACCAAGTCTATTTTCCCATTAATAAAAGCCCTTCGCGTGAATTCACCGGGTTCAGCAATGCGACCACCACATTCGCAAACCGCATTCACAAAGGCATCAACAATAGCCGGGTTTCCATGGGAGGATATTTCCACAACATCTTCGCCGGTATATGATTCTGGTCCCCGAAAAAGCGTTACAAGGCAGCGGTCAATAAAGTTTTCATCAAGATCTTTTAAAGAAGAAAGGGTGACGCACCGGATAGAAAAGACCTGGCCCCCAGATAATTTAGATAAAATATTGAGGGCGTCCGAACCGCTTATTCGAATATTGGCGACACCACTATGCCCATAGGGGGTTGTGGGGGCAACAATCGTGTCCCAGGGGGTCATTTTTTCTTTGGGGGTTTACGCACCGCCGCTTGTTTTTTTGTGGGAGCCGGGGTGAGGTATTTTTGCTGAACAATGGAAAGAATATTAAAAACAGAATAGTAAAGATTTAACCCAGAAGGAAAAGTGTAAAATAAAAACAGAAAAAACACATTCATAAAATACATCATCATTTTTTGCTGACCACCAGAGCCTGGTGCCGCCATAAGTTTTTGTTGTAAAAACATTGTGATACCCATTAAAAAGGGGAGGATGTTTATTGGAAAGCCAGCAACCGTAAATAGGGTATCGGGCGCACTTAAATCCGTTATCCACCCAAAAAATGGTGCACCGCGAAACTCTATTGTAGATCGAAAAACAGTGAAGAAAGAGATTAAAATAGGCATTTGCAGCAACATGGGAAGGCAGCCCCCCATGGGGTTTACACCNTCTTCTTTAAAAAGCGCCATTTGTGCACGACTAAACTTTTGAGAATCGTTTTTATATTTTTCTTTCAGCTTTTTAACCTTAGGCTGTATGTCCTGCATTTTTCGATTAGACTGAAAGCTTCTTTTGGTAAGCGGATTAAGAAGGATTTTTACCAAGATCGCAAAAATAATAACGACAACTCCGTAATTTGGAATCATCGCGTACATTTTTGAAAGTGACCAAGTTACTAGACGGCCGAGCGGACGAATGGGGGCCCAGCCTAGGCTCATCGTTTTCTCTAAATCAACACCTAAATTTTTAATTCTTTTATATTCTAAAGGCCCAATGTATATATCAAACCGTCCACTATTTGATGTGCTTTGTCGCAACTCTGTGGTAAAAACAGGGCGCTTTCCATCAACCCTCCCGCTCACAACAGCCCCCACACCCACATCTTCAGGAATGATTGCAGCAATAAAATATTTTGTCTTTGTAGCGGTCCATCGGGTGTTGCCCATTTGTTTTTCTTCGTTGGGACTGTCGGCCTTTGCTGAGGGGTCCAAAAGCTCATCGCCCAAATAGGCATAGCCCTGAAAGTGAGTGTAATCATCTTTCAGGTTTTTTTCTGTTGGGGGAAGACCGCCGGGCCAAACAAGGCTATATTGCGCACGAGATATAAAACGATCTGGCTGATCAAAAATGACATCTAAGCCGATTTTATATGTATTTGGGTAAAAAGTTAATCGTTTTTTAATAACAAAATCATTATAGACAGTTTTAAAGGTGACGCTTTTTTGTTTACTAGTGGCGTCCACATTATAATACGAACCAACAACATCCCAGTTGTCATCAAGGGAAACCTTGTCGCCATCCAGTGAAACGAAATCAAGAAGCAAATTGTTCGAATTATAATGATCAATTATATTTACGTTGGAAGAGTCATGTTTCGAATATTTTTCGAAAACAAATTTGGAAAAAGATCCACCGTTTTT
>JGI26061J44794_1000751_pt1 | contig 13763 bp, 19 predicted proteins | sample MarorgKNORR_S2LV_5_FD_44794 | JGI IMG/M metagenome (IMG submission 44794) | reverse complement strand
AATGTATAATACGAATAATCGGCTGGGACTAATTTAAAATTTTTATTGCGATGTATAATGAAATATTTAAACTTATCTAAAGACAATAAACACAAGTCATCAACCTCTTCATCCTGTTTATTAAGTTTATCTAATGCGATATCTAACTTACATAAAAATACATTTTGAAATTCACAATCTTTTATGCCATTAGGATGTATATTGATGCTTTTCCGTATATCAATTTTGTGTAATTGCGGTGCTTTAATTGTTAAACCAATCTCTTCGTCTACTTCGCGTATTGCAGCATTTATAATAGTTTCTTCAGCCATTACATGACCTGCAACGGAAACATCCCAATAATTAGGAAAGGTTTCTTTAGTGTCACCACGTTTTTGAAATAGCACTTTGCCAGTTTCAGTATAAAACCAAATATGAACAGTAGCATGGAAATAACCTTTTTGATGTACTTCAGATTTTAAAGCGGTTTTCCCTATGGGATTACCTAATTCGTCAAGTATGTCTAAATATTCATCCATGCTATAAACTTCTGTGTTTCTATTAAAAATATTTTTTAATCGGTTGACACATATATTACTCCTGTAAAAGGTTTCAATCCACTGCCTTTTAAATTTACAACGTAATAATATGTGCCTGAAGGGACATTTCCAGAAACTCCAATCGAATTGTTAGTTGCGAATCCCCTCCAGTTATTTTTATAGTTATTAGATTTATATATTAAGGCTCCCCAACGATTAAATATTTTAACTTCAATATTAAAGTCGCATGCTTCCTGACCACTAATAACAAAATACTCATTCCATTGATCTCCATTTGCGGTAACCGCTTTAGAAATGTTTATTTTATTTATATTACCACAAATTGATTCCAGACATTCGTCGTTTATCGTAATTACCTGAACATAATCAACAATTGTTCTCCCACAGGCATCTGTAAATGTCCACGTATTTGTATACGAACCTGAATAACCAAAGCTATCGTTTGGTACAAATGTTCCTGATGTTTTTGTTATTGCTAAATNACATTTATCCGTATCTGGCATTAAACTTAGAGCAAGATTTAAAGCAGCAGTATTTTCGCATATAATGTCTCTGTCTAAATCACCAATATCGTTTACCCAAATAATTTCTTCAGGTATGTTTATTGTTATTAGTAATATAGTTCCCTGTTGACAATCGTTTAATCCATAAGAGCTAAATGTGGTCTGGGAAATAGGGTTTTCTATACCATTATATGTTGCTTCCAATTGGATTTCAAAAGATAAATCGCAACTATCTTCAAGGAAATAACATTCGTCTTTAATCATTAATTCAAATTGTAAATTTCTTGTATTGGCATCATATATAAATGTAACTCCATTGGGTAAATTATTGGCATCAATAAATTCTACGTTAGTAGGAAGAATTGTTGAAAGGACAACATTTATAGCGACATCATTTCCTGTATTTATAAAATTAAAATCGAAAATAACAGTTTCGCCTGCGTTTGTAATATTTTCTACTGCGTTAGAAATTAATGTAATAGGATACAGATTAGGAGATCTAACGTCTACAGATAGACCTAATAAATACAAACCATAAGTTTCCTGATTTGATGTAAGTCTGATTGTTGCCGATGTTTGGTTATTACCTAATATGCTGTTACCATTATTGTTAAGAGTAAAAACAGCAGCATCAAAACCAAGTGTATTAATACTAGCTGGATTTCTATCGGTATAGTCAATATTTCCTATTGTAATTCGACTATTAAAAAAATTATCAGCATCTCTTAAAGGTGCTATTAAGTCTACAAAATTATTTTCGACATTTTTTATTTGAAATCTGTCTCCTCTTAAAGCTCTATCGCCTTCCAGCGACCCTAAAACAATATTTGCATTTACTGGTCCAGTTTTAATTGTTTGAAAGCCACTAAAATTAATATCAAAATTGTTAAATGTTTGCGAAATATGTGCATAACCATCAAACAAGCTTATGTTTTTTGTTGGAAGTTCTGGACTTTGATATACAAATACAATTTGCCAACCACCAGAAGTTCCTATATTTCCACCACCATGCTGTATTAAATTTCCAATTTTTGCTTCAACATTAGCAACTTGATAGTTCCCAAATGGATCGTCTAATGTAATTATAGTTGAAGTAATATCTTTAAAGCAGATATAGGAATCGTTACTAAAATGACTATCACGTCCTCTATAAATAACTTCATCAGCAGTTATGGTGGAATACACATCTTCCCCTGGGAGCATTAATTTAATATCATTGAAATTCCAATTAGGTTGATTGTCTTCTCCATTATCATGCTCTTTATCAGCCTCCGCCCAATATAAATATGTTTTTAGTATAGTTAAACAAACTAATTGTGGTTCGGGATTAACAAAATTTGCACTACTTGAATTAAATGTCGTGCTATCATTATCTATATCTACATACACATTATCAATAAAATCATGATTATCCCTTTCACCATTATAGCTTTCTGTAGCAGTTCTGGACAGCATATTATTAGCAATAATAGTTACATCACCATTTACGGTTTCATTGAACCGAGATGTAAAATCCTTTTGAATTTGTGCCGACACATTAAAACTCAAAGTATAAAAAAAACTAAAGCTTCTATCAATATTAGTTTCGAGAAGTTTTTTTTTATATGTACATAATGTGCAGTCATTAAGAAAAATCTTTATATTTTAAAAGGCTAACTTTTGAAATGGTAAATAGTTAGTACTTCCCACTTTAGTCGAGACGATATTTAAATCTAAATTAAGTATGGACAGACATTTTTTGAAGTATATCTTTATTCAAAATAACTAAACGAATCGCCATCTTTTATTTTAAGAAGTGTTTCGTAAATCATACGTATTACATTTTCAACATCGCTTTTATGTACCATTTCTACGGTTGTATGCATGTAACGTAGCGGTAAAGATATAAGTGCAGAAGCAACACCGCCATTACTATACGCAAAAGCATCAGTATCTGTTCCAGTAGCACGAGACAATGCTGCACGTTGAAATGGTATTTTCTTTTCTTCGGCAGTATCGGTAATTAAATCGCGTAATTTTTGCTGTACTGCCGGAGCGTAAGCAATAACGGGACCTTTACCCATTTCGCAATGACCTTCTTTTTTCTTATCGATCATTGGTGTAGTGGTATCATGCGTCACATCAGTAACTATGGCAACATTAGGTTTAATAGTTTCCGTAATCATTTGTGCGCCTCGTAAACCAATTTCTTCTTGTACTGAATTTGTAATATATAATCCAAACGGAAGTTTCTTTTTGTTTTCGTGAAGTAAACGTGCAACTTCAGCAATCATAAATCCACCCATTCGGTTATCTAAAGCGCGACAGACAAAATTGTTTTTATTCAAAATATGAAATTCATCGGGATAGGTAATCACACAACCTACATGAATCCCTAATTTTTCTACTTCAGTTTTCTTTTTGCAACCCACATCTATAAAAATATTATCTGGTTTAGGGGGCTGTTCTTTTACTCTGCTACGTGTGTGTATTGCAGGCCAACCAAAAACGCCTTTTACTATTCCGTTTTTAGTATGGATATTTACAATTTTACTCGGCGCAATCTGGTGATCACTGCCTCCATTTCTAATCACATAAATTAAACCGTTATCCGAAATGTAGTTTACATACCATGAAATTTCGTCGGCATGACCTTCTATAACTACCTTATATTTAGCTTTTGGATTTATCACGCCAACTGCAGTCCCATAGGTATCTGTAATAAATTCATCTACATAAGGTTTTAGGTAGTTCATCCACAATTTTTGCCCTTCCCATTCGTAACCAGTAGGTGCAGCATTATTTAAATATTTTTCTAAAAAGTCCATTGACTTTTTGTTTAATACGCTCTTTTTCGCCATGTATAAAAGTTTTGCACTAAAATAATAATATTAATACTATTTTAGGGTTTATGAGTATGTAAATTATTAATTTTGCTCTGTAGAAAGGACTTTAGAGTTTTTGTTTAAATGAAATATTTAAGTTACATCCTTGTCGTTTTCCCATTATTGATTTTTGCCCAAGTTAATGAAGTTGAGCAAGACTCTACGGAATATGAATACATTATTATTGAAGGAGATTCTATACCAATAACTGCTATTAATTTAGATGAAGTTAGACTGTTACATAAATTGAAATTTGATAGTAGAGAAGACCGCAAGCGCTATTTAATTTTACGTCGAAAAACAATAAAAGTCTATCCTTATGCAAAACTCGCTGCTGAAAGATTAAATACACTAAACGTGCGTTTGGACAAAATGAAGCGGAAACGAGATAAGAAACGTTATGCCAAAAGGATTCAAAAATATATTGAGGGAGAATTTTCAGAAAAGTTGAAGAAGTTAACCAGAACCGAAGGTCAGATTTTAATAAAGCTCATACATCGACAAACCGGAAAAACTACTTTCGAACTCATTAAAGAATTGCGTAACGGTTGGCGTGCCTTTTGGTTTAATAATACAGCAAGGTTATTTGATATTTCTTTAAAACGCAAATTCGATCCTATGAATGAGAAAGAAGATTATTTGATAGAAGATGTTTTGCAGCGCAACTTTCAAAGTGGACGTCTAGAACGACAAAAATCCGCACTAGATATTGATTTTTATGACCTTACCGAAAAATGGCTAAATCTACCTTCAGAAACTACTGTAAATGAGAATTCAAACTAAACTCGAAGAGCAATTAAATGCTATTTCACACGCCTTTGGAGCGTTGTTAGGTATTGCTGCAATAGTATTACTTATTGTTTTTGATACTCATAAAACAGAGTGGAGTTTATTTAGTGTTAATGTTTATGGTGTTTCAATTATTGTATTATTTACAGCTTCTACACTTTATCATGCTGTAAAAAGGGAAAAGCTAAAACATTATTTCAGAATTATTGACCATATAGGTATTTATTTGCTTATTGCCGGTACTTATACTCCGGTTTTACTTATAACTTTAGAAGACAGTTTGGGTTGGACCTTATTTTGGGTAGTTTGGGGAATAGCAGGATTTGGTGTGGTTTTAAAACTATTTTTTACAGGAAAGTTTGGCGTTTTTTCGACCTTGTTATATCTTTTAATGGGCTGGCTTATTGTGTTCGACTTTTCTACACTTTCCAGTTTGGTACATCCTAATGCTATTTTGTTATTAATAGCAGGAGGATTGGCTTATACAGTTGGCATCATTTTTTATGCTATTGAAAAAATTCCTTATAATCATGTAATTTGGCACCTTTTTGTACTTACTGGAGCCATTTGTCACTTTTTTATGGTATTGCTTTATGTAGTTTAAATTATTGTTGCANTTTTTTTGAATCATTAGTATTTTGTTTACACATTTTTTAAAAGATAAAAATTTGTTAAACTATTTAAGTATTTGCTTAAATACGCAAATAGTAATATCTTTATCCCACAAAACAGAATTATATGAGATTAGAGATAAACTGTACTCGTGGTGAAGCAGATCACAAACAGATATTAAATTGTATGTCCATATTAAATACTATGGAAGACAATTTTGAAGAAATCTCTAAACTATTGTCTATAACTGGAAATCAAGTACGTTTAAAAATTCTCTTTCTTTTATATGGAAAAAGAATTATGTCCTTGTGATATTGCTGATATTCTTGTAATGAGCGTACCTGCAATTTCGCAGCATATTCGTAAGATTAAAGATGCTGGAATTATTAGGTCAAGGCGTGAAGGACAAACATTATACTATTCGTTAAATCCAGATGATACTGATATTTTGAAGGTGATATTTAATTCAATAAAATTAATTAGAAAAACAGCTTAAATAATACTAAAATGAAAACAGAAAGCACATCAAAAAAAGCGGCTTTTACAGGATTGTTCGCTGCTATTGCGGCATCATCGTGTTGTATTCCGCCTGTAATTGCATTAATTGCTGGTTTAGGAGGTAGCGCATCAATGTTATCGTGGATGAATCCATATAGACCATATTTAATCGGTTTTGCTGTTATAGCTATAGGTTATGCTTGGTATAATTACTTCAAACTTAAAAATACAGATGATTGTGATTGTGATACAGACGAAAAGCCTAAATGGTATCAAACCAAAGGGTTTTTAATTGGTATAACAATATTTGCAGCTTTCTCAATTAACTTTCCATATTATGCACACATCTTTTATCCGGATAATAAAAAAGAAGTTGTTATTGTTAGCGAATCAAATTTTAAAACCATAAGCTTTAGTGTTGAGGGAATGACCTGTGCTTCATGTGAAGCTCATATTAAACATGTTGTAAATGAATTAGAAGGAATTATTAATGTAGATGCTTCTTTTGAAAATAGAAATGCCGAAGTTAAATTTGATACATCTAAAATTTCTAAAGAAGATATAGAAAGCGCCATCAATTCAACAGGATATAAGGTAATAAATCCAATATAATGAGTGACATAAAACAGCATTGGGATAATGTTTATGAAACTAAAAATGATGATGAAGTAAGTTGGTATCAAGAAAACCCAACAAGTTCTTTAAATTTAATAACTACAATTAATTTAAGTAATAAGGCTGAAATTATAGATGTTGGAGGTGGCAATTCTAACTTAACTAAAGAACTTCAAAAGCATGGTTTTGTTAATCTTTCGGTATTGGACATTTCTAATAAAGTGATAGAACATACAAAAACTAAATTGGGAGAAAACGGAAAGAATATTAAGTGGATTGTTTCTGATATACTTGACTTTACACCCAAACAACAATATGTCCTGTGGCACGATAGAGCTACTTTTCATTTTTTGACAAGAAAAAGTAATATTGCTAAGTATGTAACTATTGTTGGTAAGGTAATTAAAAAAAATGGATATTTCGTGTTGGCTACTTTTTCAAAGTCTGGACCAAAAAAGTGTAGCGGATTAGATATTATGCAATACGATAAAGAAAAATTACAGGAGTTGTTTGGAGAACAATTTACGCTAATTAAATCTTTTGAAGAAGTGCATCGGACACCTTATAATAAAGAGCAAAATTTTATTTATAATTTATTTCAGAAAAGATAAAAATGGCAAAAGTTATTTTAGAATCGATAATTACATGTCCTAAATGTGGACACAAAAAGGAAGAAGAAATGCCAACTGATGCTTGTCAGTTTTTTTATGAATGCGAGAATTGTAAAGAAATTTTAAAACCAAAAAAAGGATATTGTTGTGTATTTTGTTCTTATGGAACAGTTTCTTGTCCACCAATTCAAGAAAATAAAAGCTGTGGCGACTCTCGTTGTTGTTAAAAAATAAAGATGGAAAAAGAACCACATAAATTACCTTCCGATTTAATTTTAGATATTATAACCAGACTTAAGACATTAAGCGGTCAAATTAATGGTATTGTAAAAATGCTGGATGAAGGTAAAGACCCAGAACAAATTAACATTCAGTTCAAATCCATCGATAAAGGTATTCAAAAAGCTCATTATTTATTATTGGATGAAGTGTATAGAAAAGCACTTGCAATTGGTATTGTTAAAGCTGTTGACTCTTGTCCTGGAAACTGTGGAAATGAAGACAAGATAGACTACTTGAAAAACGAATTTCCAAATTTAAAATTAGGTGATTTAACCGATAAACTAAAAGAAATTCAAACCATAGAAACCCGATTAATGCACTACAACGAAAAAAAAAGGTAAAAACATTTGGTTACCGCCTGCCTCTTGTTCTCATATTTGTGCTATTATTAATTTAAATTTTTTGAAGATAAAAAAAACAACTCCAACTTTTGCTTTAGTTATAATGGTTTTAGGGTTTACTTTATTAAGCAATCGTTCTACATTAGCACAAACAATTTCCGAAAATATTTCAACAATACAAAAACCTGAGACTAATAAAACTTTAATGCTGGAAGTAAAAGGAATGACTTGTCAGTTAGGTTGTGCAGATGGTCTTGACAAAACATTTAAAAAAACTAAAGGGATTCTAACAAGCAAAACAGCTTATAATAATAGTTCATCAGAAATAACCTATAATCCTCAATTAATTACAGAAAAAGAAATTATTTCCATTATAAAAAATAAAGGGTTTTCTTCAACAGTTATAAGCAACAAAACTTGCAGCCAAAATTGCATCAAATCCTGTTGTATTAATTAATAATTTATAAAATGAAAAATTACTTTATCCTATTATTACTGATTTTAACTTCAGTAATTGCTTATGCACAAACCACTCAAACTTACACATTCAAAATTGAAGGAATGAGTTGTGATGCTTGTGCCAATACTGCAACAAAAACATTACAAGGCATTAAAGGTGTCGACAGTGTAAATGTGAGTTTCGACACGAAAATAGCAATTGTAAAGGGGAATGTTACTAAAGCTGACATCAAAAAAGCAATGAAAGAGATGACTAATTTTGAAATTATATTTGAAGGCGACTCACTTGTAAAGCCACTAACCAATGCCGAACGTAAAAACCTAGACATAGAAACTATAAAAGGCGGTAGCAAGATCAAATTTAAAGAACACCTTTCGAGCGGCAAGATTACTATTTTCGATTTTTATGCTGATTGGTGCGCTCCTTGCCGTGTTTTTTCTCCAAAGGTTGAGCATTTTATTAAGAACAATCCCAATATTGCTCTTCGAAAAGTAGATATTGTAAACTGGAAATCAGAAATTTCTAAGCAACTAACCAAAAATTATAAAATACCAGCCTTACCCTTTACGCTTATATTTAGTGCTAAAGGTAAATTTCTTGGGAAGGTTGAAGGTAATAATATTGAGGAAGTAAAATTTATTGTTAATTCAAAAAATTAAGTTAATGAAGATAATAAATAACGCATTTTTTGGATTACTTGTTCTAAGTTTAACTACGCTTCCTACAAATATGTTTTCACAAGCCTGTCCAGCTTGCAGTAATCCTGCATTGCAGAGTAGTGAAAAACTTGAAGCTGGAATAGATACACTTTATCAAGGTGCTTTCAGATTAACATTTAATGTAACTAATGGTTTTGATTACCAAGGAGGTCATTTAAATAGCATAGGGCTTTCAGAAAACGGACAGAGTATAGACGTGCCATTGCATGAACATATTGTAGAATTAGATTTTGTTAGAACAGAATTAAATTTAGAATATACCTTTAAAACCAACTGGACCACTTGGTTAAGACTACCTTATGATGTTAAAATACAAAATGCATCTGTAAATTATTTTGAAATTGTTACTCCGAATGAGCAAGAAGCAATTTTAAGAAATAGAGATATTCATCACCGGAACGAAACTTATTCTGGTTTTAGTGACTTCCGTCTCTTGGTAGCTCATCGTATTAATGGTTTCCTCTTTAAAAAAGGAAGATTAGATGTTGCTTTAGGCACAACAATCCCCATTGGAAAAACTGAAGAAAACTCATTAATTGCTGGCGAAAACGGAGAAAAACACTTACACATTCAATTTGGTTCTGGAACTTTTAACCCTCTTTTTGAATTTCATTACGTAATTGGTTTATCCAACAGGTTTTCGCTTGCGTTCTATTCTATAAATATGTTACCCTTCTATGAAAATAAAAAAGGCTATCAAGCTGCTTTAGAAACAACTAANGGAATTGGTTTAGGTTATCGTTTTATGGATTGGTTTTTCGTCAGAACAACATTCGCTAATTTTTCCCAAAGTCAAGCAAAGTGGAATGGAATTAAAGACCCTAACAGTGGCTTGATTTCTTTCAATACAACGGTTAACTTAACTTTTAAACTAAAAAGTGGACTTGCAATAACTCCGGGTTATCGGTTTCCTATTTCTCAAAAGACCCTCTCTGATGTAGGAGACACTTTTACTTACGGTCCTACTTTTGTATTGAATGCATCATACCTCTTTAATAACAAATAGTAAATTAAAAAGCTTTATAATTGGTAATAATTGTATGATGCTATTCGTTAAAGAATATAATAAGAAACAGAACACAAAATTACTTTCCAATTTAATTTTAGATTATTACTGTACGATTAAAGAAATTAAGACATATTTTTAGATAGCTAACTATTATCTCAATACATATTGCAAATACATAAATTGTATTAAACAATCGCAATGAGGTTCCCTTACTATAGTCCCGATAGTTATCGGGATGACAAAAAAAACAGATATAAACACAAAAAAAGGCAAAGTAAGCATAGAGTAGGGACAGAAAATGTTGAGCCGTATGTTACATAAAGTACGCAACAGTAATAGCAACAATGATACTTATAAGTTTGGTTAAATTAAACTTATGTCCTTCACTACTTTCAAACAAAATAATAGTGGATATATGCAAAAATATTCCAATTACTAAAGCCGAAATTTCAGTATAATAGATTTTAAAAATATCTGTTTCCTGTGATAATAATACACCGAGAGGTGTCATTAAGGCAAATAAAGCCAGGAAAAACAATATTTTGATGTGACTTAATTGTGATGCTAAAAAGAANGTCGATAAGATTATTGCAACTGGAAGTTTATGAATAATAATGCCGTAAATTAAATTATCGTGAGCTTCAATCGGTAAGCCTTCTAAAACGGAATGAATACTTAAACTAATAAAAAGTAACCATGGGAAAACAGATTCGTTTTTACTTAAATGCACATGACCATGTTCGGCACCTTTTGAGAAAAATTCCAAAATTATTTGAAGTAAAATCCCAATCATGATAAACAATCCAATAGTCTTATCATTNTTGTTATTAAATACTTCAGGCAAAAAATTAAAAACCGTTATAGATAATAAAAAAGCACCGCTAAACGCTAATAATAGCTTTAGATTTTTTTGTTTTGTGGGTTTAAATACCAGAACAAAAAGATAGCCTATGAGTACTGTAACTATTGGAAGGATAAAATTTATCATGCTACATAAAAATTAGTATTAAGCGTTCAGAAGTTTTTTTGTCAAATTTATGTAATTTATAATCTCCAAAAACATCTAATAACTGAATATTTGCTTTCAAGAACATTTTATTAAAACCATCGAGTGTTATTGCTTTTACACGTTCTTTATAGTTATAAGATTTGCCTTCAACTTTAAAAGAAATATCTTTTATTATATAGTTATCTTCTACATAACGTTTAAGATAAAAATNGATACCTTCAACAGTTTTAATGCTTTCAGGAACAAGATTATCAATCACAAAATCTACGTTCATAAAATCGATAACTGCTANNCCATTCTCTTTTAAGTTAGCTTTAATGGCTTTTACGGTGTTTAGGTTATCTTCTTCATTCTTAAAATAACCAAAGCTGGTAAACAAATTAAAAACAGCATCAAATTGTTGTGAATATGGTTGGCTCATATCATGAACACCAAAATATAAAGTTTCATTTTCAAATTGCTTGGCATACGCTATACTATGACGTGATAAATCTATTCCTGTAACGTCGTAACCAATGCTATTAAGATACACCGAATGTCGTCCTTTGCCACAAGCTAAATCCAAGATTTTACCACCTTCAGGAATATTGAGGTAACTGGTTAAGTTTGCCATAAAGCCTTGTGCTTCATCAAAACCTCTGTCTTTATATAATGTGTGGTAATAGGGAGAATCAAACCAAGAAGTAAACCAATCTTTTGTGTCTTTTGTCATATATATTTCCCATGAAAGTAGGAATNTCTTTTAACTTCGGATTAATACANTCCCAAATCTAAATACAAATTAGCTATTAAGTTGCAACAAAAATAAAGTATTTTTACAATCTATTAACTTTAGCTGTGGAGAATAATTTTAAAATGGTAGCCAAAACCTTATTTGGCTTTGAAGAGCTTTTAGCGAATGAACTACGAAATCTTGGAGCACGAGATGTGAAAATTGGTATTCGTAATGTGAGTTTTTTGGGAGATAAAGGGTTTATGTATAAGGCTAATTTAGGCTTACGTACTGCTGTTAAAATTTTAAAACCCATAAAAACATTTAAAGTATTTAATGAGCAGGATTTATATAATCAGGTTTATAAAATGACCTGGGAAGATTATTTAAAATCAACAGGAACATTAGCGATTGATGCTACTGTGCATTCTACAATATTTACGCACTCAAAATATATAGCACTTAAAACCAAAGATGCCATTGTAGATAAATTTAGAGATACAACAGGAGAACGACCAAATATAGATTTACGTTTTCCTGATTTAAAGATCAATGTTCATATCGACAAGCAGTTTTGTACCATTTCGTTAGACAGTTCTGGTGAGTCGTTACACAAACGCGGTTATAAAACGGCAACCAATATTGCACCAATTAACGAAGTGTTGGCGGCTGGTTTAATTATCTTGTCTGGTTGGGATGGGCAAAGTGATTTTATGGATCCAATGTGTGGAAGTGGCACTATACTTATAGAAGCTGCCATGATTGCGTGTAATATACCTCCAAATTTAATGCGTAAAGAATTTGCTTTTGAGCGTTGGCAGGATTGGGATGTGGATTTGTTTGAAAAAATTGAAGAATCTTTATTGAAGAATACCAGAGATTTTTATCATAAAATTTCAGGTTACGATAAATCGCCTTCGGCAGTTAGTAAAGCAAAAGAGAATGTTAAGAATGCTCATTTGGATGAGTTTATAACCATAAAACACGAAGATTTTTTTAAAACCCAAAAAGCAGGCAACGATGTTTTGCACATGGTGTTTAATCCACCTTATGGCGAGCGTCTTGAAAGTTTAAATGTTGAAGAGTTTTATGGTAATATTGGCAGCACTTTAAAACACGGTTTTCCAAGTACTAATGCTTGGTTTATTACTTCTAATTTAGAAGCCTTAAAACATGTTGGATTACGACCTTCACGAAAAATAAAGGTCTTTAATGCCAAACTTGAAGCACGTTTTGTTAAATACGAGATGTATGAAGGAAGCAGAAAAGCTAAAAAAAATCAATAAGGAAATTCTAACTTCCAAATTCCAAAAAGGCGTAATAAATTTGGCGTTACGCTTATCGTTTAAAATAAGAAATGTGGTAGGCATTTAGTTTTAAGTTACTACAAATAACGGCTCTAACCATGTTTTCTTTTTTGTTGTTGTAGACCTTTAATTTCCTCAAATCCGTTGTATACCATCTCATCATATTTTTACCAATTGGGCTTGATAAAATATAGTGATGTTCCGTCAGAGTCNTTGAAGTGTAGGAATTGTCCACCATCCTCTTTCCTTTCTACTACTGAAATATTTTGTTCCTTCAATAAAGCTTCGGTGGCTTCAAAATTGTCGGTTGTAAAACCTATTGAAACATTACCGGAATTACCTTTTAAATTCGCTTCATCAGTCGGATGAAGGCCAATCGTAATACCTGGCGCAGTCATTTGGGCGTAATGCTCACCCCAACGGTTTTTGACCGTAAATCCGATAGATTCGTAAAATGAAATTGAATCGTTCAACTTCTTTACGTTAATAGTAACATTAGATTCCTTAATGATCATGATGTAAGAGTTTAGTTAACTTGCTAATTGTCAATAATCCTTCTCTGCAATTGACAAATGGTCTACAATGTTTTTATATGGTCAGTTAAAATTATCTATATCAGACGATAAGCGAAGTTAGTTTTTTTAATTTAAATTGTCAATACAATTTAAGCAATACCAATTATTAAATATCAAGAATAGTTAAAAACAAATATTAATACCTTTCCTTCAAAGTATCTGTATGATGCTCAATGTGGTAAGCAGTCCACATAAGTAGTTCACGTACTGGCATTTTCCCCATAAGAGGATGTGGTAAAATATAGGTGTCTAAATCTTTGTCAGACCACTTTCTGGTTTTGTACTGCAGCTTTTTGTTTTCTACCAGCAACCTGTTTA
>JGI26061J44794_1000749_pt1 | contig 13820 bp, 16 predicted proteins | sample MarorgKNORR_S2LV_5_FD_44794 | JGI IMG/M metagenome (IMG submission 44794) | reverse complement strand
TACCAGAATTGCGTGATGTTAAAGATTGTGACGTTGCAATTGTTGGAATTCCTTTTGATGCAGGTACTAGTTATAGACCTGGAGCTCGTTTTGGACCTCAAAGTATTAGACAAGCTTCAAGACATTTAAGAACTAATTATCATCCAAATTATGACACCGAACCTTTTGTAGAACAACAAGTTGCAGATGCAGGTGATATAGCTTGCAATCCATTTAATATAAATGAAGCAATTAAACAAATTGAATCTGGAGCATTAGATCTATTAAATAAAGTTGGTGGAATAATTAGTATGGGAGGAGATCATACTATTGCATTTCCACTATTAAAAGCGGTTAATAAAATTAATAAAGGTCCAGTTGCATTAGTACATTTTGATGCTCATCTAGATACTTGGGATACATATTTTGGTGCGCCTTACACTCATGGGACTCCTTTTAGAAGAGCAAGAGAAGAAAATTTATTTTTAGATGACGCTTCAATGCATGTAGGTATTCGTGGTCCGCTCTATAGTAGAGATGATCTTAAAAATGATGAAAGCTTTGGGTTTAAAATAATACATTGTGATGAATTTCAAACTCAAGGAATAGATAAGATAGTTGAAAGGATCAGAAAAAGAGTTGGAAACAATGCATTATACTTGTCAATCGATATTGATGTTCTTGATCCTGCTTTTGCACCTGGTACTGGTACCCCAGAAATTGCAGGAATGACAACTAGAGAGATAGTAAATGTAATTAGAGGACTTTCAGGTCTAAATTTGATTTCTGCTGACGTTGTTGAGGTTGCTCCGGCATATGATCATGCCGAAATTACATCTTTAGCTGCAGCTACAATAATTTATGAACTAACAAATCTCTTTGCAAAAAAAAATCAATAAGATAGATTTCAAAAATGCTAGATAAAAAAGATTTCTATATTAACGGAAAATGGGTTGCTCCAAAAAACCTAAAAGAAATTGAGGTCATTAATCCTTCAACAGAAAAAAGTTGTGCTGTTATTTCACTTGGAGGAAAAGATGATGTTAATGCGGCAGTTACTGCTGCTAAAAATGCTTTTGAAAGTTGGGCATTTACACCTAAAAATAAAAGAGTTGAATTATTAGAAATGCTTTATGTAGTTTATAAAAAAAGATGGGCTGAAATAGCAGACGCTATTACGTTAGAAATGGGAGCTCCAAAAGATTTTTCATCACAACTTCAAACTGGAACTGGTGCGAGCCATATAAAATCATTTACTAGATACTTAAAGGAATTTAACTTTGAAAAAGTTCTTGGAGATCACGCTAAAGATCAAAAAATTCTGTATGAACCAAAAGGAGTCTGTGCACTTATTACTCCTTGGAATTGGCCAATGAATCAAGTTTGTCTTAAGGTAATACCAGCGCTTGCAGCTGGATGTACAATGGTACTAAAACCATCTGAGTTAGCTCCTTTATCTGCGATGATTCTTGCAGAAATGATTGATGAAGTAAAATTTCCAGCTGGTGTATTTAATTTAGTAAATGGAGACGGAGCAACTACTGGAGATGCTTTAACTAGTCATCCGGATGTAAATATGATTTCATTTACTGGCTCAACTAGAGCAGGTGCTTTAATTTCTAAAAATGCAGCAAAAGATTTTAAAAGAATAAGCCTAGAACTAGGAGGAAAGGGAGCAAATATTATTTTTAAAGATGCAGACCCCGAAGCTGTTGAAAGAGGAGCTTTAAGATGTTTTAGAAATTCTGGACAATCTTGTAATGCGCCAACACGTATGCTGGTAGAAAAATCAATTTATAGTGAAACAGTAGAAAGAGTAAAAAAGTTTGCTAATGAAATGAAAGTTGATGTGTCTGCAAAAGAAGGAGATCACATTGGCCCAGTAATATCTGAAACTCAATTTAATAAAATTCAAACATTAATTCAAAAAGGAATAAATGAAGGTGCAAAATTGGTTGCTGGTGGACTTGGTAAGCCAGACGGTTTAGATAAAGGTTATTTTGTTAAACCAACTGCGTTTGCAGATGTAAATAATCAGATGGAAATTGCAAGAACAGAAATTTTTGGACCTGTTTTATCAATAATTCCTTTTGAAACTGAGGAGGATGCTATCTCAATTGCAAACGATACCCCTTATGGTCTTACAAACTATATTCAAACACAAGATCAACAAAAAGCTAATAGAGTTGCAAGAAAATTAAGATCAGGAATGGTCGATGTTAATGGCGCAGGAATAGCAGTGGATGCTCCATTTGGAGGATATAAACATTCTGGAATTGGTCGTGAAGCCGGAGCTCTGGGTATAGAAGAATTTTTGGAAGTCAAGACTGTTGGTGGCTGGAAAGATAATTAATTTATTATTGAGTTATTTTTAATTCCTTCAAGTAATTTAAGACATTTTTTAAGTTCATCTAATATAATATATTCATCTACTTTATGAGCTTGTTCAATCGAGCCCGGTCCACATACAACGGCGCTTATCCCAATTTCTTGAAATAATCCTGCCTCTGTTCCAAATGAAACCACCTCTCTTGAGTTATCTCCAGTTAAGGTGGAGATAAGTTCACAAGCATCAGATTTTTCAGATCTATTAAATCCAATTATTTCGCCAATAATTTCTTTCTTGATTAATGATTTTGGATAAATTTTAATCATTTCCGGCAATAGTTTCTCTTTAACAAATTTATCCATTTCTGAATTAACAAATTCTCCATCCTCTTTTACAACTGGCCTTAACTCCCAATCAACATGACATTTATCAGCTATTACATTTCTTGCTATACCACCTGAAATACCACCAATTTGCAGAGTGGTATATGGAGGGTTAAACACAGAATCTTTTGGAATTCTGGTTTTTAAAATTTCTCTAATTTCTAAAAGTTTATTTATATATTTTGAAGCAAATTCAACAGCGTTTACTCCTTTATCAGGAGCAGAACTATGACCAGCTAACCCTTCAAAATATGTTGTGTACTCATAGCAACCTTTATGAGCATCAATTATTTTCATATTAGTTGGCTCACCGACAATACAAATTCCATCATTTATTCCTCTTTTATTTAATTCTTTTATTAACAAAGGTGCACCTTGACAGGCAGTCTCTTCATCAAATGTAAAAGAAAAATGAATATCTCTATCTAAGTTTGCTTTGGAATAAATTGGAGCATAAGCTAGAGCACAAGCAATAAAACCTTTCATATCACAAGCTCCTCTTCCGTAAAGTTTATTCCCTTTAATAGTTGCTTTAAACGGATCTGTACTCCAACTTTTTGAAACCGGAACTACATCTGTATGACCAGATAATATAATTGGCTTTTTACCATTTGATTTTTTAGATTTTAATGTTGCAAACAAGTTAACTCTTTTTTTTTCATTATCAAAAGTTTTAAAAGAAGTTGCTCCAAGCTTTTTTAAAATTTCATCACAATAGTTAATTAAAGAATTATTATCTTCTCCTGATATAGTTTTAAAAGCAATTAAATCGACAAGTATTTTTACAGAATTTTCATACAATGTTTGCAAATTATTTTCTGTACTCATATATAAAATCAATTATATAGTAATTTCATGAAAGAACAAATAACCAACGATACCTTCGATAAAGTAGATATGAGAATCGGAACAGTAATTTCTGTTAAGAAAAATGAAAAAGCTAGAAAACCTTCTTTAATTGTTGGGGTTGATTTTGGAAAAAAAATCGGAATCAAACAATCTTCTGCTCAAATAACACATTACTACACTGAAGAAAACTTAGTAGGAAAACAAGTAATCGGAGTATGCAATTTTCCAGAAAAGAATATAGCAGGTGTAATATCACAGTTTCTGATTTTGGGAGCTATTGAGAAAGATGGGAAAGTTGTATTGGTTCATCCATCTCAAAATGCTGAGAATGGTTTACCTATTGCATAATTAGATGCATCCAGAATTATTATCAATGTCACTATTTATGTTTGTGACAAGTTGTTCTCCAGGTCCAAATAACATTGTTGCCTCTTATTCAGGATTTAACTTTGGTCTAATTAAAACAATACCTCACATGTGTGGAGTTATTTTTGGATTTACGACTTTAGTTATAGTTGTAAATTTTGGATTAATAAGTGTTTTTAAAAATTTTCCAATTATACAAGAAATTTTAAAATATGGTGGAACAATTTTTTTAATTTATTTAGCCTATAAAATTTCGTTTTCTAAAACAAATTCAGGTAGTACCTCTGAGAATCCTGTAAAATTTATTGAAACATTTTTTTTTCAATTTTTGAATCCAAAAGGAGTTATTGTAGCGATAATAATTGTTTCAACTTATGTAGAAAGTGGAAAACACTTTATAAATTATTCTTTATGGGTAATAGTCGTTGCATTTTTTTTTGCATGTGTAAGTATTACTTTTTGGACTTTGCTAGGAAAATTTTTAAGTAAATTTGCGGCAAATGAGAAATTTATAAAGCTGTTTAATTATGTTATGTCAATTCTTCTATTAGGTTGTATAGCAACATTTTATTATTAATTTATGAAACCAGGAAACAAAAATTCTTTTAATTCATTAAAATCTATAAATATAAATGGATTAGAGTATAATTATTATTCCATAGCTGAGGCTGAAAAAAATGGACTTTCTGGAGTATCTAAACTTCCAAAATCATTAAAAGTATTGTTAGAAAATTTGTTAAGATATGAAGATGATCTCTCTGTTACAAAAAATCAAATAGAAGCAATTAGAGATTGGTTAAAAGAAAAAAAATCAACTACTGAAATTGCCTATCGACCAGCAAGAGTTTTATTACAAGACTATACAGGAATTCCCGCTGTTGCTGATTTGGCCGCTATGAGAGAGGCGGTAAAAGAAAAAAATAAGGACCCAAATTCAATAAATCCACTTTCACAAGTTGACTTGGTTATTGATCATTCTGTTCAAGTTGATCAGTTTGCAAACAAAGATTCATTGGAGAAAAATGTTGAAATTGAATTTAAAAGAAATGGAGAAAGATATTCTTTTTTAAAATGGGGACAACAAGCATTTAATAACTTTAGAATTGTACCACCTGGAACAGGAATTTGTCATCAGGTTAATTTAGAGTATTTGTCTAAAGTTGTTTGGTCTGAAAAATATCAAGGAAAAGAGTATTTATTTCCAGATACTTTAGTTGGAACAGATAGTCATACAACAATGGTAAATGGCCTATCAGTGCTTGGCTGGGGTGTAGGTGGAATTGAAGCAGAAGCAGGAATGTTAGGTCAGCCAATCTCAATGTTAATTCCAGAAGTAATTGGATTTAAAATTACAAACAAATTACCTGAAGGAACTACCGCAACAGATCTTGTTTTAACAATTGTTAAAATGCTTCGAGATAAAGGAGTTGTTGGTAAATTTGTTGAATTTTATGGCGAAGGTTTAAAAAATTTAACATTAGCCGATAGAGCTACAATTGCTAATATGGCACCCGAGTATGGTGCAACTTGTGGATTTTTTCCTATTGATCAAGAAACTTTAAAATATTTAAAATTTACAGGCAGAGACGATCAAACATTAAAAATTGTAGAAGAATATTCAAAAATGCAAGGACTATGGTCAAGTGATGACATAGAATTTACTGATATTCTTTCTTTAGACATGTCAACTGTGCTTCCAACTATTTCTGGACCGAAAAGACCTCAGGATAAAGTTTTATTAACTGATGCTGCATCAGATTTTCAAAAAGTATTCGAAAAAGTTAACAATAGAAAAGTTCCCAATGTTTCAAAAGTTTCTGGTAGTGATTATGAAATTAAAGATGGTTCAATATTAATTGCAGCAATTACATCATGTACAAATACTTCCAACCCCAATGTTTTAATTGGTGCGGGACTGCTTGCAAAAAAAGCAGTTGAGTATGGATTAAAAACAAAACCTTGGGTCAAAACTTCTTTAGCGCCTGGATCTCAGGTAGTTACGGACTATTTAGCTAAAGCAGGATTAAATGTGTTTTTAGATAAATTAGGATTTAACCTAGTTGGTTATGGATGCACAACATGTATTGGTAATTCAGGTCCATTACCAGAAAATATAGCAGAGTCTGTGAAAAAAGATGATATTTACGCAGTTTCTGTTTTATCAGGGAATAGAAATTTTGAGGGTCGAATAGCTCCTTTAGTCAAAGCGAATTATTTAGCATCACCGCCACTGGTAGTTGCTTATGCCTTAGCTGGATCAATGCAAGTAGATTTATACAAAGATTCTCTTGGAAAAAGCTCTGATGGTAAAGATGTTTATCTAAAAGATATTTGGCCTTCGAATAAAGAAATAGAAGATACTTTGGGAAATTCATTAAACCCAGAAATGTTTGTTAAAAGATATTCAAACGTTTTTAAGGGACCAGAACAATGGCAAAAAATCAAAACTGAAAAAAGTAGTATTTATAATTGGGATGAAAACTCAACATATGTAAAAAAACCACCTTTCTTTGAAGGTTTAACTGATGAGCCTGAAGGATTTACAGCTATAAAGAACGCAAGACCTCTTTTAATTTTAGGCGATATGATTACAACAGATCATATTTCTCCTGCAGGATCTATACAAAAAGAAAGCCCAACTGGTGAATACTTTATGAAAAGTCAAATTTTACCTAAAGATTACAATTCTTACGGTTCAAGAAGAGGAAATCATGAAGTAATGGTGAGGGGTACTTTTGCAAATATAAGAATTAGAAACGAAATGGTGCCTGGGACCGAAGGAGGCTTTACAAAGTTATATCCTGAAGGAAAAGTTATGTCAGTTTATGATGCAGTTATGAAATATAAAAAAAGAAAAACTGACTTAGTTGTTATTGGAGGCAAGGAATATGGCACAGGCTCCTCAAGGGATTGGGCAGCAAAAGGAACTAAATTGTTGGGAATAAAGGTAGTTATATCCGAAAGTTTTGAGCGAATTCATAGATCTAATCTAATAGGAATGGGTATACTTCCACTTCAATTTATTAACGGAATAAATAGATTAAACTTAAAATTAATTGGATCTGAATTAATTAGTGTGCTTAAAATAGAAAAAGGCATAGTTCCTGGCGATAAAGTACAGGTAGAGATAAAATATGATTCAGGAGACATAAAAAAAATACAGACTTTATGCAGAATAGATACTAAAAATGAACTTGAGTATTACAAAAACGGTGGAATCCTTCAGTACGTTTTAAGAAACATGATTTAGTGATGGAAGAAGATATAGCAATAATAGATAAAAATACTAGGAACGAAAAAATTAAAAATTTTTTTATTAATAATAAAAAAAAAATAATTATATTTATTTCATTAATTATTTTAATAATTTTTGGATATTTTGCTTACGGAGATTTTAAAGATAAAAAAAGAATTAAAATAGCTGAAAAATATAATAGTGCGACTATTAATTATATTTCAGGAAACAAAGCAAATGTAAAAAAAGAGTTGATAGAGATAATTAATGAAAAAGATACAGCTTACTCGCCTTTAGCATTATACTTTATAATTGATAACAACATTGAATCCAACAATGAAGAAATTAATAAATATTTTGATATATTAATTAACGAAGTTAAACTTGATAAAGAAATAAAAAATTTAATAATTTTTAAAAAAGGTTTGTTTAATTCTGATTTTGAAACCGAAAATAATTTAATCAGTATTTTAAATCCGTTGATTAATTCTAAAAGCGTATGGAAATCACATGCTCTCTATTTAATGGCTGAATATTTTTATTCTAAAAATCAAAAACAAAAAGCCAAAGAATTTTATAATCAAATACTAACTTTAGAGAATAGTAACGAAAATATAAAATTAGAGGTTCAAAAAAAATTACGTAGAGATTTCAGTGAATAAAACTATTACTTTTTTATTAATATTTTTCTTTTCCACTAATTGTTCACTGAATAACACTACAGGCTTTTGGTCTAAATCCGAAAAATTAAAAACCGAAAACACTTTAATTGAAAAAGAAATATTTCAAGAATCTNAAATTTATGAAAAAGAATTTAACACAAACTTAAAAATAAAATTAAAAAATAATTTTAAAAATAAAAGTTTTATCAATAATTTGAGCAATAACAATGGTGTTGTTAATTTTAAAGGATCTCTAAAAAAAGTATCCAAATATAAATTTTCAAAAATTACCCAATTTGATTATTTTCAGCCAGAATTATTGTTAACAAACAGAAATAGTTTAATTTTTTTTGAAAATAAAGGATCTATATTTAACTTTAATGAAAATTCCAAACTAATATGGAAAAAAAACATATATTCAAAATCAGAAAAAAAATTAAAGCCAATATTATATTTTACTAGCAATGAAAAATATTTAATTGTTGCGGACAATATTGCAAAGTATTATGCGATTAACATTAATAATGGTGAATTGATTTGGTATAAAAATAATACTTCTCCATTCAATTCCCAAGTTAAAATTTTTAAAGATAAATTTTTTGTAATTGATTTTGACAATATATTAAGATGTTATTCAATCAAAAATGGTGAAGAAATTTGGAATATTAAAACTGAAAAATCTTTTATTAAATCTCAGCAAAAATTATCGTTGATAGTAAGTGATAATAGAATAATTTTTATTAATACTCTAGGCGATGTTAGTGCTATTGATATAAGTTCAGGCAATTTGTTGTGGCAAACACCTACACAAAGTAGTGCTATCTATGAAAATTCATTTTCACTTAAAAATTCTGATTTAATATACGCAAATAACTCTATTTATTTTTCTAATAATAAAAATGAGTTTTTTGCTTTAGATGAAAGAACTGGAGTTATTAAATGGAAACAAACAATAAACTCAAATTTGAGACCAACATTTGTTGATGGCCTGCTTTTTACAGTTACAATAGAAGGGTACCTAGTATTGATAGACGCTAGAAATGGAAACATTGTTAGAATGACAAATATTTTTGATGTAATAAAAAATTACAAAAAAAAAAATGTTAAACCAGTAGGTTTTATTGTTACCAAAGATATATTTATTTAAGTCTAAATAATGGAAAATTAATTATAGTGAATATTACAACTGGAAAATCAACAGATGTTATAAAAATAGATAGCGAAAAAATATCAAGACCTTATGTATTAAATAATAGCATGTATATTGTTAGAAATAATGCAGTATTAAAATTAAACTAATATGTTCCTAAAACTTCTTGAAAAATTAGGAAGAAAAAAACTTATCTTAGATCGAGGTCCTTCTCACCNAAAACACAATGAAGCTAAACCTTGGATGAATAGATATTATGTTTTGTTTAGGCATAGATTCCAATGGTTCCCATTTAATATTATAATTCATGAAATGTTAGATGATGACCATGGCGAAGGCGTTCACAATCATTTATGTCCTTATATAACTATCGTTTTGCGAGGAGGATATTGGGAAACTTTAAAAACTGGAAAATTTTGGAGGCAACCAGGATATATTGGATTTAGATCTGCCAATAATTATCACAGAGTAGATTTAAAACCAGGAACAAGGCCTTTAACATTATTTATACCTGGGCCATTTGGTTTAAGAAAAGGGCCAAGATCTGAATATGGGATAGATTTTAAAACGAAAATTAAATGATACAAAAATTTTATAATTTAGAAATCAACACAAATGGTCAAAGACTTTATGAATTTACAGATGATACTATCCAATGGATAAAAGAATCAAAATTTAAACAAGGAATATTAAATTTAAGCATACAACATACGAGCGCATCATTAATAGTTCAGGAAAATGCAGATCCCGATGTACAAACTGATTTAATAAACTACTTTGATAAATTAGTTCCAATGGATAATAAGCTTTATGTTCACACTACAGAAGGAAAAGATGATATGCCGGCTCACATTAAATCTGCTTTAACGAACAATCAAATTTCTTTAAGTATTAATTCNGGAAAATTATTACTTGGTACTTGGCAAGGACTTTATTTATTTGAACATAGACTAGAGAATCACTCAAGGATCATTATTCATCATTTTATTGGAGAATAGTCTCGAATCGCCTATTTTCCTTGTTTTTTAACGTAAAATTTAGCTTTCAATCAATATATAGTATGTTAACTATAGGCCAAAGCTACTAGTAGTGATTTGGTGGCTGAACGTANAAACAAAAAAAAAGGGAGCTAAATATGAAAATCATAGCAGGTTTGACTGGCACGATTAATAGTCTTACNCATGTAGTAATAGCTTTACTAGCACTAGGTATCGTTGTTTCTCTTCTAGGTGGAAATGTTCCATTTGTAGGAGCAATTGCTGATAATATAGTAGGTCTAGTACAGGGACTAGGTGATGCAGGGATAGTTGGATTAATTGCAGCTATAATCATCTTAAATTTTTACAAATAGCTACAAATTAAGTTTGTAAAACCTACCTCGTGCACAGTGGTTAGATACATTCCCTAATTTTACACCAGAGTAGAATTAGGGAATTAATAAAGGAGAATTATGNNTTTGAGTGTNTGGATATCTAGGATAAAAGGTTACTTAAACAAGTTTCTAGAACTTGGGGTTCTTTTGTTGGCTGTCTCTGTTATTGCTGAAATATTGTTTGGTCCGAACGTAGCTTTTTTTGGANTGCAAGTTACCGCAAATTTAATTAGTTTGCTTAACAGCCTTGGAGAACAAGGTATTGCTGCATTAATAATTGTTTTTGCCGTAATATATACATATCGAAGATTATTAAAATAGTTAATAAAGATTTTAAGGAAAATCTTTATTAACTATTTCTTTTTGCTACTTAGTACAAACAGAGATCTACTTTGTATTGCTTCCAAGTTTTAAAAGTTTATTGTACATTTTTTCATCTGTGGCGCCTTCACAACCAAAGACTAAAACTTTTGAATTTTTATTTAATTTAATTTTATTTTTTAATTCTTGGTTAAAACAAATTCCTTTTAGAGCAATAATCCCTGGAGTAGCACATTCTCCAGCTTCGATTTTATTTTTTGAAAAATTTTTGTTAGCAAGTAATGAAGAGACTCTTGCAACCATAGTATCAGGTATTGTTACGCAATAGTTAGTAGATAACTTTAGTATATTCCATGCAACTTTGGAAACTTCTCCACAAGACATTCCTCCCATTATACTTTCTTTTTCNACTTTTATTCTTGTAGGTTCGTTATTTTTAATACTTTTTAGTACACAATCTGCATCTTCGGGTTCAACGATTATTATTTTTGGTATTGAATTTGAAAATTTTGCAATTCCAGCAATCATAGCACCTGCCATTCCACCCACACCTGCTTGTAAAAAAACATGTGATATTACATCATTATTTATTTGATCAAATATTTCCTTAATCATAATTGTATAGCCAGCCATAATATATTGAGGAATTAATTCATAACCTGACCAAGCTGTGTCTTGAACAATTTCCCAATTATTTTTTTGAGACTGAGCTATACATTCTTTTAATGAATTATCATAATTACCTTTAACTCGAACCACATTAGCACCAAACTCTCTCATAGCATCAGCTCTAGACTCACTCACGTATTCACTGATAAATATTTTGCAATTTAAACCTAATTTCTGGGCACCCCAAGCTACAGATCGACCATGATTACCCGCTGTTGCTGTTGCTACAGTTATGTTTTTTCTGCCATTTGCAACTTTTTCAACTGCAAAAGCGCCACCTAATGCTTTAAATGATTTTAAAGTAAATCTTTTAGATTCATCTTTATAATAAATTTCTTTTAAACCAAGTATTGAGCTAAGTTTATCTAATCTTACAAGTGGAGTTGGACTATAACTATTCCAAGAAGAAATAGATTTGATAGCTTCATCAATTAGTTTTTCAGGAAGAAACTTTAATATTTCAGATTTTGAGAAATTATAGTTTTTATTTTCAATTATATTAGAAATTAACCACAGGTCTTTTTGATTGGTTGCTTTCATTTAAGCTAACAATCAAGGGTGTTATTTTTTTCCCAATCAGTTATATCTTTTTTTTTATCAAAAACTTCTTCTTTATTAAATTCATCAATTTCTTGATTTTTCAATTTTATATAACTGTTAATAACTTCTTCGCTAAAAGCTTCTTTTAAATGTTTATTGTCATCCAATTTGCTCAAAGAATCTTCTAGGTCATTAGGCAGTTTTGCTAAGTTTGGATAATTTTTGGAATCTGTATACATATTACACGTTAATGGTTCTCCTGGATCTGATTTATTGTTCATTCCGAAAAGACCTGCTGCAATTATACCTGCTTGTAGCAAATATGGATTAGCAGAACCATCTATAAGTCTTAATTCAAATCTCCCTGGATCGGGTATTCTAATCATGTGAGTTCTATTGTTACCAGAATAAGAAATACTACTAGGAGACCATGTTGCTCCCGATGTTGTTGGTGGTGCATTAATTCTTCTGTAACTGTTTATTGTGGGATTAAAGAAAGCTGATAAAGATTCAGCATTCTTCATTACACCTCCCAAGAAGTTATATGCAAGTTTACTCAGACCATATCTATCCCTCATATCTAAAAATTTATTTATTTTACCATTCCATAAAGAAATATGGGCATGACAACCATTACCAGTAAGTTTTTCAAAAGGTTTTGGCATAAATGTTGCGCGTAATCCATGTTTTTCTGCCAGTTTTTTACCATGAATTTAAAAAAAACATGGCGGTCTGCAGTGACTAAACAATCGTTATAATCCCAGTTCATTTCAAATTGACCGTTCGCATCTTCATGATCATTTTGATAAGGGTTCCAACCTAATTCAATCATACTATCACAAACTTCTTTTATTAACTCATATCTACGCATCAATGCCGATTGGTCATAACAAGGTTTTGATTGAATATCTCTAGGATCTGCAATTTTAGATCCATCAGGTGAAATTAAAAAATATTCACATTCAACACCAGATTTCATTTTTAAATTATTTTTATCTAATTTTTTTATTTGTTCTTTAAGAATTACTCTGGGAGAAGCTTTTACAGGTTTACCTTTCATCCATAAATCTGAAGCCAACCATCCTACCTCTTTATTCCAAGGCAATTGAATTAAACTATTCGTATCAGGTATTGCAAACATATCAGTATCTGCAGGGGTCATATCTAACCAAGTAGCAAAACCAGCAAAACCTGCTCCATTTTTTTGCATTTCACTTATAGCTTGGGAAGGAACTAATTTTGATCTAAGGACACCGAATAAGTCAACAAAACTGATTAAAAAATATTTAATTTTTTTTTTTTTAGCAATTGTAGCTAAGTTTTTTGTCATAAATATTTTAGCATATTTTTATTTAAATAAAGATAAAAAGAAATCTTTATAATAAATTATATTAACAACTATTATAATGATTACTGCAATTATAACTCCATATTTTGCTTTGGGCCATGCTAGTCTAGCCATTCTACTAGGGATTTTATTTGGATTGTTGTCTGATTTTTGATCTTCCATATAAAAAAAAAGGGCGCGTGCTTAGCGCGCCCTTAATTTTATTCAATTATTACCCATCGGTAACATTGCTTTTCCAGTCATTTGGACCGTGCCTTTTTCTAGCAAGTTTTGCTAACTTGCTAGACTCTTGCTTAGAAGCAATTATGTGCCATCCAATCCATATTACAAAACCAAGAAGTACTAACAGACCTTCTGTTGATCCTGCACCAGGATATATTGCACCTTGAACTTCAGCGGCGCTTAAATGATCTATCCAGTTTGTTACAGTCGCCATATTTTCCTCCTTTACCTGCTTGCTGATGAAACTGCTTTTTCATCATCTTTAGCAGCTTCCAATATTTCGTAGTCTAATCCAGCCAATTCTACTTCTCTTGGAATTCTTAGTTTACCCATTCCATGAAGTATTTTAGCTATGATCCAGCCTGGAAACATTCCAAGCACGAAAAACATTATTA
>JGI26061J44794_1000744_pt1 | contig 13894 bp, 14 predicted proteins | sample MarorgKNORR_S2LV_5_FD_44794 | JGI IMG/M metagenome (IMG submission 44794) | reverse complement strand
ACCAGCCGAAAGGAAGCCATGGTTGGCGGCACCTTGTCTTGTAATGCCTCTGGTTTTATTCCGGGACCTGCAGGATCCACCCGCTATTGGACGGAAGGATTAGAATTTCTAACGCCTAATGGATTTAAAATTTCCTGTAATCGAGGAGATTATATTTCTGAAAAGGGTGAGTTTCTTTTTGATTATCCAGACAGGGAAGTAATTGTTGAAATACCATCTTATCCGCGACCGGATATTAAGAATGCCAGCGGACCATTCTCAGATGAAAATGGGAAAGTGGATTTGGTTGATCTTTTGGTCGGGTCAGAGGGAATTTTTGGACTCATAACATCTGCTACTTTACGACTCAAAGAAATGCCTGATGAGTTTCTGGATTTGTTTTTTACACTACCTAATGAAATGGATGCTGTCCGATTTCATCAGTATTTCGGTAATCATTTCAATGGGGATTTATCCCAAATTACTGCCCTGGAATATTTTGGTTATAATTGCCAAACCTATATGGATCATCGGGAAACCTTATTTAATTCCAACTCTGAAGTTGGGATTTATCTGCAGATTCCCCTTTATAATGAAACGGTGGAAGATGTTGCCGAAGACTGGCTCAACATTTTAATAAAATCAGATTGTGGCATTCATGAAGATGGGATTCTTCTGCTGAACACTCCCCAAAACTGGCAGACATTTTTTGAAGCGCGGCACTCCATCCCTTCTAATGCTTTGGAGAAAACACGTCAATTGGATACCTGGAGTATTTTGACAGATACAATTGTACCACCAGATAATTTCCCGAAATTTTTAGAAATAACTCATTCAATACTACAAACTGCAGATNTTGAGTATCTCCTGTTTGGTCATTTGGGGGACTGCCATTTGCATTTTCATTTAATTCCCACCAAAGACCAACAGCCCAANGCGTTGGAAGCATATCATCAAATTGTAGAAAAATCTGCTGAATTGGGTGGTGTCTATTCTGCTGAACATGGCACNGGCAAACGCAAACGCCCGGACTTTCTTAAATGTTATGGTGAAGAAGCTGCTGAACAAGTACGTTCAGCNAAAGCGGCACTTGACCCNGACTTTCTTTTAAACCGAGGGAATGTNGTGGAACCGGTTGGTGTGCAAATAAGGTAGAAATTTGAAACTTGAAAATACTTATGACCAATTTTAAGACCATCTATAACTATTAAAAAAAGAATGATGAAAAGATATCTATTAGTAGTCATTTTAGTTTTCTCCTGTGTTGAGCATAAATTCTATTTTACTGTTTCACCTGATGGAAGTTATAAAGTAGAGTACAAAGGTCATGGGGATAAAAACGACCTAACCGATTTTGATTTTCCTCTGCCAACCAGTGGAAAATGGACCATCAATTCCACTTTAGAAAATACTGAAGCAGAATCCTATGATTATACCGCCCATCGATTATTTAAACGCAATGAATATTTTCCAACTACATTTTATAATGGGGATTCAATTTATTTTGAGTCCTTATTGAAACATCCTATTAAGGTNAAGCATTATAATTGGTTTTTCCGGGAATCCTTTTCTTTTGATGTGGAAATTGGGGGACGAAATGTNAGCAGTAAATACCCTAAGGTTGAACAATTTATTTTAGATACTGAAAATCCACCCATGGGGTGGTTGAAAGAAGCTCTCGTTTACCTTTTAACAGAAACATTAAATCAAGCTGAAATGGAGTGGAATACTCGTCCCATCATTGCTGCTGAATTACTAAATTGGAAAAATAATGAATTAGAGATTCTAAGTGATTCAACTCTATTAGAAGAAATTGATTATTACAAAAATATAGGATTAGACATCATCATGCAGCCGGCATCTCCCGATCTCTATAATGAAATGGATTCCATTTTCAAAAGCTTGGAAGATGAGCTCACAATTACCCTGGACCTCATTGATGACAGCTTTTNATTTCAACTCATTCTCCCTGGAATTTTGGAATATACCAATGCTGATTCCTCTGCCAGCGATACCCTCTTCTGGTCCTTCGAATTAAAGGATTATATGAATGAAAATTTTGTTATGCGGGCTAATAGCAACATAAATTATCCTGATCGGCAGAAGGCAGGATTATTTATTGGATTTACCACCATTTTGATATTTTGGGGATTGAGGAGAAGAAAGAGATTGAGTTGAGGATGATAAACCTTTCAAAAGTTTGTCAAGGATGACATCTTTCTATTAGTTTTAAGGGTGAAAAGATGTCATTCTTATAAGGGTGGTTGAAACATCCTTCGTAGTTGATACCCGCTTACTGCACTAATCCCACCCAGAAATACTCCTAAAACCAGTGTGGCTATTATTAATAAAATGGGAGACCCCAAGCCCATCATATCTGCAACTCTCTGCATTAGAATAGAACCTCCGGAGAAAAAACCAATCCCAATTTTGATTCCCCAAGCGAGGGATGCAGCAGCAACACCAATACCCACGGACTCTCTATAGGTATTTGCAAACCACCCGCACACACCCAGAGTGATCCAAATCATCCACCAGGCAGTAAATGGAAGACCAAAAAAACATATGAGCGAAATTATAAAAATCAGTTTCATTTTCCATTTCCAAATTTTATGGTTAGCCCTGAAATTTTGGCTGGATTATCTGAAAAAGATAAGGGATAGGCAACGCCATTTACCCAGTCATTCACCATATTGTCATAATAAACACTTCCGGGAAAACCTGATTGTCCACCAGGGTAAATTCCATATGCTATTTTCTTCTCTCCCATTTCAACTACAAATCTCCAGGAAGGACCAAAGGTAGTACCTGTGGCATTGGGAATATCACTTCCGCCAGAAGTGGGCAAATCCAATACACCCATGCCTGGAATATTAGCTACATGGTTAATATCCGTTCCCTGATATTTTGACCAAATCCAATCCGTCTTAATATCACCCCCATAATTACTTTGTAAATCTGAAACCATTTTATGAAATGCCTGTTGAGACAGCTGAGAAAATGTTTCTAATTGTAAAGTTGTTTTATTATCAAACCAGTGAGATTCAGGGTTGGTCAAAATGAGTTCCATCATTTTATCCCGATATGGCCAAATAAATTTATCATTATCCATGCCAAGGTCATCTTCCCACGTTAATTCTTCCAAAAGAGCATACCAATATCTGTACATTGTGGGTGCCGGAGAATGACCATCCATTTCATAATCCCAGTCAGAAAGAATGGTGAAGGCATGTTTTTCTAAGTCATTCCTCAGATGATTTTTCCATGTTCTCAAAATAACTGGCATGGTTTTTTCTGCAAATACAGAACGATTATCTAATTGAATATCCAGCATATCATTTATCGTGGCAGACTGCAGTGTATCCAACCGTGTATGGATTTGATTCCAGCGAAAACTTGCCCAATAAAACTCACTGAGAAAATAGGGGTAATCAGAGGTAGTTGGATGTTGATTGGCAGAACCAATATATCCCCGTTCTGGATTTTTTATATGCGGCTTCTGATCATGGGGTATAAATGCCTGCCAATCATAACGTGGGTCNGTTCCATCGCTGATAAACATACCCTGTCTTTCCCATTTTGCAGGATTATTTCCTGCATGCCATAGGGCGATATTACCTTCAACATCAGCATAGGCAAAATTCTGGCCGGGGCAATTAAAATATTCAAGTGCATGGACATAATCCTCATAATTCTCAGCCGTGTTCAGTAAATAGAAAGTTCGTAATTCATTGGATTCATCATGAGCCAACCATCTCAATGCCCTACCTGTAGAAACTTGGCGAATTGAATTTCTGATACTCTTTTCTCCCAATGATAAAGTTTGATAAGGGGTATCCCACACAATAGGACCATGATGTGTAAAAGTTATGGTATCACTAAAAGTCATTCCACCTCTGATTTTAAATATTTCGACAACTTTTCTTGTGGGCTTCCATGTGTTATCNTGAAAATACTCTGTCATTGTTGAATCTCTGAATTGGATATCGTACCAGTCCATCACATCATCATAACCATTGGTAACACCCCAGGAAATGTAATCGTTGAATCCGGTAATAATGCCAGGAGCACCAGGGAGCGATACCCCCATTACATTCTGATTAGGGCTCACCAAATGCATTGCATACCAGATAGATGGCAGGTTCAATCCCAAATGGGGATCATTGGCAAGTAGAGCATTGCCTGATTCTGTCCGGCTACCAGAAACGACCCAATTATTACTACCAATACCATCATGAATTTGGGTAATTATATTGCCTTTGTCAGCTTTGGATTGATACAAATTGGGAGGTTTGTCTAAAGGCAAAGGTTCAAAATCATATTTCATTCCAGGGGGAATGATAGGATCCACAAACCAGGGGTAAATGGGAAAAAGTTCTTCCACTACATCTCTCCCCATTTCATTCCACATGCGGGTATAGGTGAGTTCGGTGTTACGCCCGGTGAGCATCCAAGCCATATATTTTAAAAGCAGACTAGTTTTAAGAGGCGTCCATAATTCTGGGCTATAATCTAATATTTTATATTCGAGAGGATATTGATCTTTTGAAAGTGATGAAATATAGGCATTAATCCCTTCTGTAAAAGAATCTACCATAGGTAATAATTGTTGATCTTTCAAAATAGCATTGAGAGAATTTTCTGCTCCAAATTTCATACCAACCCGTCGTTGAAAGCGGTCATAACCCAGCGCTTTTTCTCCTATAATTTCGCTCATTCGTCCACCGGCAGCGTGGGTTTGGAATTCCATTTGCCACAGCCGCTCAGAGGCCATAACATACCCTTGCACAAAATAGAGGTCATGGTCATTTTCAGCGAATATATGAGGAATACGCAGGCTATCAAAAATAACGGTTACTGGTGATTCAAGTTGAGGGGTCTCTATGTTTAGTCGATTGAGATCATCCGAGCCCACTAAGGTAAGATAGCCATGAAAGGGATCAAGGAATTTACCCAATGGGGGTAGCGCGCCAATTCTGGTATTCAACAGCCAAATGAGCAGAGTGGTCAATATGGGTAAAATGAGGTAGCGGATTTTGGTCATGTATTGCTGTTAATCCAACAAGCGTACCACCATGCCTGACCGTAGTTTTGGTTCAAACCAGGTGGATTTAGGTGGCATGACCTGTCCAGAATCTGCCACAGATAGAAGCTGTTCAATGGAAATGGGGGGCAATGCAAATGCAANGGTACAATCGGTTTGACAACGCCTTTCCAGCTCTTCCATTCCCCTGATTCCCCCAACAAAATNGATACGTTTATTGGTACGGGGGTCATCTATATCTAAAATTGGAGTGAGCAGATATTTTTGCAGAATGGATGCCGCTAAACCTTCAACTGGATCGTCAGATTTAACATGAGCCAATGCTTCTAATTGGTACCATTTGCCATTTATATGCATGGAATAATTATTTTCGGGGATCGGTAATGGAGGATGGGGAATCGGGACAACATCAAAATTTTCTTTTATTGACTCATGAAATTGCTCTTCAGTTAATCCATTCAGGTCTTTTACTACTCGGTTATAGTCTAGTATCTGCATTTCATCATGGGGAAAAATCACCGACAAAAAATAGTTATATGATTCATCACCAGTATGATGTGAATTGGCATCTTCTCTAAACTTCTGCACCCGGGCAGCAGAAGCTGCCCGATGATGTCCGTCAGCAATATACAAGGCAGGCATTGCTTGGAAATAGTTGGTTAAATGCTCAACCCGGATTTTGTTTTCAACTTTCCAGAGTGTATGAAAAATACCATCATCAGCAGTAAATGAAATATCCGGATGAGAATTTAAAATCTCCAAAGTAACGTTTTTCAGTTTTCCATCGTTTCGATAGGTAAGAAATACCGGTCCGGTATTAGCATTGGTAATCTCAATGTGGCGGGTACGGTCATCCTCCTTTTCCGGTTGGGTAAATTCATGTTTTTTAATCAAGTCTTCATTATATTCAGCAATTGAAACAGCGGCCATAATACCTGTTTGGGTATGATTTCCCATTGTAATCTGGTATAGATAAAAACAAGAATTGGTATCCTGTATCAGATTACCCTTTTCAATATAATCAAGAAGATTATGTTTAGCATGATTATGTAAATCATCCCCCTTTGGTTCATTTTCAGGACTAAAATCAATCTCAGGCTTGATTACCCGAAGGAAGGAATCATTATTATTTTGGACCATATCCCGGGCTTCATCAGAAGTCATTACATCATAGGGTGGAGAAGTTATTTTATGAGCTAAATCTGCTGGAGGACGATAGCCTCGAAATGGTTTAATGAGCGCCATTTAATACTTTTCTTAATTAGTCACTTAGTTATTCAGTGGAATTTTCTGAGGAAGAATGTTTTTTGAATACCGATCTTAATCCCGTTTCTGTTCCACTCAAAATTCGCCGTACATTAATCCAATGTTTAATCATTCCTACAACAAACAAAACTACTGCACAACCTATCACTACATCGGAATATTTACTATAATATGCCAAAAGAGGAATTATGATATACAGAGAGATTGACCCCACGGCAACATAATCTGTAATAATGGTTAGCAGCACAAGACAAATTATGACGATAACACCGATTTGCCAGTCTATGGCAAGGAGCATGCCAATATAGCATGCCACACCTTTCCCACCGCGAAAATCCAGAAAAAAGGGATAGATGTGCCCCAAAACTGCACCGGTACCAGCGAGCACCATGAGATCTAATGGCTGGTAGGCTCCAGGAAATATGTATAATACAATCTGGGTTGGTATATAAGCTTTGAGTACATCTGCAAAACCAGTAAGTATGCCATAATACCATCCCAGTTCCGATGTTACATTTGAGGCGCCTGCATTACCAGACCCAATTTCACGGATGTCTTTTTGGGACACCATTTTAGAAATAAAGTAAGAGGTCTGGAAGCATCCAAACAAATATCCGATTAATAATGCAGTGGATCCCTGTATAATATTCATATTATCGACTCCAATTCTTCAAAGATTCCCATTTTTTTATTTTTCTTTACATTTTCCTGATCAAAAATTTGACCATTCATGGCGATGTAAACACCCGGCGGTAATGCCTGAACAAATGAGAGGGCGCTGCCCATATTAAACAGTCCATCGGAGCTGCCGAATTTTACGGGAATCATAGCACCGGTTAGAACTATTGTTTTATCTATATTTGCGTCTGCCAGCATGTTGGCGGTATTCACCATGGTATCTGTACCATGGGTAATTACAATTTGTTGAACGGGTTCCTCAATACATTTTTGAATAATATAGTTTCGTTCGGTTTTTGACATTTCCATACTGTCCACCATCATGAGGGTTTCTATGTCCACATCTAAACGACATCGCCCTAATTCTAATAATTCATGCATGTGAGAACTTTTGAAATACAACTCTCCGGTGAGTTCATTGTATTCTTTATCGAAAGTACCCCCTGTGATAAATATTTTTGTTTTTGCTTTCAAATGATTAATAATTAAGATGTGAAATATACAGCCATTAAGAATTTTACTTTTCTAGAAAAATGAACTCTATTTCTCACAGTTAGATAAAAATAATTTTTCCAATATATCGAAGTCCAGGTGAGTATCGATTTCGAGGCTGTATTCTTCCGGCCATTCAACATATCCAATTTTCCCCCCTAATCGATTCCCCATTTTGTCAAAATGCTTGCGAGTGAAAATATATAGGGATCCATTTTCCATATAACGAATATCTTCCTGCTTCAAATCCTGCCGATGGGGACGATTTAAATAATCATATTCAGCATAGGTTGTTTGATCATCTTTGACTCTCCAGAAAAAACGGCAGGTTGGAGTAATACTGAGGAGTGAATCAAATCCATTTTCAGTAAAATGAGTGATGGCATTTTCTAATGATCCCTTTGGACGATAGGGGCTTGTGGGTTGCAGAAGAACAAGTATGTCCGGTTTTTTATTAAATTTATTTACAAAGTGGTGAATGGCAGATTCTGTACTGGCTGAATCAGTTGAAAGTTCAGGAGGGCGATTCACAATCCTGGCTCCCGCTTTTCTGGCTATTTTTGCAATTTTATCATCATCTGTAGATACCACAACTTCATCAATTTGGCTGCAATTTAAGGCATATTCAATACTGTGAACTATGAGGGGTTTACCGGCAAACTCTTTTATATTTTTTCCAAGGATGCCCTTGCTGCCACCGCGGGCTGGTATGAATGCAGTGATCATGATCGGAGATATTCTTTTAATAAGATTACTTGTTTTTCCTGGATCAGTTTTTCTATAAACTGTTTTTCTGCTATCATATTATGTTTACCACCCTTTTTATTGATTCCCCAGTCAATGAGCCATTTATTAATAAAATTATTATTATAATAGGACTTGGAATCTATGAAAAAATCAAAGCCATGAATCAGTACTTTTTCAAAATTTCCCACTGCCCAAAGAATGGACGCTGTTCCTGTAGTTAACCTCGTTACTCCGGATATTTTTTCAAAATTTTCTAGAACATCTAAAGGGATAAGTGAATATTTTGCTTTATCAATATGTAAACGTCTGGAAATTCGACCATGTATTTTTTCCTTTTTACGACGAAGTATTTCCGGAGGAATAAAGACAACTACTTCATTGGGAATTACTTTCTGTCTTTTCAAATTTTGATTTGCTCCATTAAACCAGATATCTGTTCTCTGGCCAATATATTCACTATAATTCCTGATGGTGAAATTATTGATTCTGCCTATTATGGAAATGGTATTAATTTGTTTCCCGAAGGAATATTCTAACACAGAACGGCCATTTCCAATAATAAGAATTTCTTTTCGTTTAGACATGAGGAATTTGATTGATAAAATCAGAATATTTTTTGATATGGTTTTCCCGAGAAAAATAATCCCAATATCTTTTGTGTGCATTTTCAGTAATTTGGTCCCTGAGTGAATCATTTGAATAGACAGTATGAATCCCCTCAATCATTTTATCAATATTTGAAAGAGAAAATAAAATTGCAGACCTGTTATTTTCAACCAATTCTGGAATACCATCCACATCTGATGCAATAATAGGGGTTTTTAAAGCCATCGCTTCCAGAATTGTTCTTGGAAGAGCTTCAGATCGTGATGGTTGGAGGAGTGCATCTGCTGCATAAATATATTCAAGGGCGCTTGGTTGATGAGGAATAAATTCAACCCTGTTCTCTAAGTCTAAATTAAACAGAATATTTTTCAACTCTTTTATAAAGGTCTGATTTTGCCGACCTAATAGTAATAACTTAAAATTGGGAATAAGATCGCATATTAATTTCAAATTTTCTATGATAAGGTCTTGACCTTTTCTGTATTTGACTTCCCCAGTACAAATTGCAATAAAATGATCATCATTACCAAACAGCTTTATTTTGACATTGGATTTTGAATTCTGGGATATTTCCCCGACTCTTTTTTCCCAAACACAATTGGGGATATAAAAACTTTTTGCAGCATCTATTCCACTGAATTTCAGCCATTTTTTTCTGACCAAATCTGAAACAAAAATAAAATAATCATAATAATTGAAACGATTTAAAATAGATTCAACGGAACTACTTTTATATAAATCCGGAGACTCCCGAACAATTAGGGTGCCGGACCAATTATATTTTTCTTTAATAGGTATCCAGAGCGAATGACTTCCCATAGAATTAATAAAAGCCATTCTTGGTAAGATATTTTTCAATTTATTCATTAAAAAGGGTTTGACAACAATATTGCTTACTTTTTTCAGATTAAATTTTGAAGTACCATCTATGGACCTTGGACTTAAATACGACTGAGAGTATAAAACTTTTTTACCATCCAACTCATTGGGGATGTCATTTTTATAAAGATAAATCAATGCCATTTCAGGGTCAATTTGTCCCAACGAAATCAAAACATCCAATGCAGACAGAGAGGCACCNTTCCCCTGTCCAATATTTTTTGCAACAAGAGTTAGCACTTATTAACTAATGTGGTATAAAAATTTTCCCAATATTTTATGGGATATTTAAATTGAAATACATTGGGAATAATTTTTTCTAATTCAGGCTTTTTATAAAACCAATCCAATAGAATTTTATTATCACCAAAATTCTTTTCAAAAAAATTACCTTTCCACATAGGGTTTATTTCTAAAAATATAGGTTTATCATCAATAAGCAGGAAATCAACAGCGCCCATATTTGTAATGGAACTCATTGCCTTTAATATTGTCTTTTTAAAAAAATCATTATTTAATAATTCAGCAAACTTTGAATTTATTCTAATAAATTCATTTAAATCGCTGGCTTCTAATTTGGTCATACTCACTACTAAAGTTTTACTGATGGCAACATAGAACCTGATGATTTCATCGTTCAAAATATGGGCACGAAATGCATGGGTGTAATTTCCATTTCCATTATTTATATGTTATACAGGGATAATGTTGGTATGTACTCGTGCTTTTCTATAATCCAGCACTTTTGTGCTTAACTTTTCTACAAGCCGAACAATATCCTTGTTGGCAAAATTGGAATCAATCTTTTTCATAGCAGTACCACCGGTTCTGTTATTGATCCGTAAAAGGATTGATTCCTTTGTTAATAACATAGTGGTTATTTGTTCTATGGATTCATCTATATCAAGTGGATTAAGCACAGAATAATCTGGGCATCTAACATCATTATTTTTCCAGATAGTAAAAGTAATATCCTTATTGTCAATTTTATTAAAATCCTTAATGTCATTTATTACCAATTTGTCTTTGCGGTGAGATTTTATTACAGAATTAATTTTTTGGACCTACTGATCTGTAGTACTTTCAGACTTATTTCGAACAAATATAATATAGGCTTTCTTCTTCGAATTGACAATTTTAATATTCGGGATATTCCTAATGCCGGCTAATTCCTGATTATGGGAGTTTTCATTAAAGGATGTCTTGCCTGGATAATGATTTATCATCAATAATTACATTCCAATTTTCTTTGGGAATTTCCCAATCATCTCCATATTTCGCTTTAAGATATTCAAATGTTTTCCCCGGGGCAGAATATTCACGGCCATAGAAAGATATTGTGCTTAATTCTTCTAATAATTTATAATCGTAATAGGCATTTCTATTGCATACCCCATATTTATAAATCTTTTGATTATTCGACTTTAGGGTATCCGGATAAAAAATAAAAAGGTCTAAGCATAATATTTCACGAAAAAATATGAACTTTCTGGGATAAACTTTAATAATTCTGTACTTCCCAAGATTCCATATATTTTTGTGGTTTTTGAAAGGTAAAGCCCTGATGTAATATTTTTTTCTTAATTGTGTAATTAAATTTTCCAGAATATCATCATTTTCATATTTGACCCCAATATCTAAATCATGATCCCAGGGGATTAATTTTTTATCTCTGACTGCCCCTAGTAATGTTCCACCATCAAGCCAATATTTACAATCGTTTTTTTCCAAATCATTCGCAACATTCTCGAGAAGGGAAATTGCTTCAATTTCGGTTTTACTATTAAAGGATATTGGAAATTTTTGATAAACACCTGATAACAAATTTCCATTATACTTCTCCTTAAAAGCCTGATAATTGTTAGGGAGAGTATAGGTTTCCTTATTTATTTTAATTTTAGAAATATTGTTTTCATGCAGGTCATCAATATTGAAATAAATAAAACGCCCTCCAATAAAAAATTTATACGTTCTATTTTCAATTTTTCCAGGGAATAAAGTGTAATAGTCAAGATCTTTTTCAAAGATAGAGTTCTTTTTTCTTAGCTTAAATCGTAAAATACCCAATTTGTTGAACTTCGGTTTTAAAAGTATTCCGTTTTTTAATAAACGGAAAAAAAGGAAGAATATTTTATACTGATTATAATTAAATATATATAAGGATATATTATTAGTGTACTTAGTCAGCACCCCTGTTGTTAAACCTAATAATGAAGATCCCCCTACAATGTGGGGAATTTTAGAATCAGAAAGACATTGACAAATTATGGAAGTATTCTTATATATCATTTATACAAATTTATCATTTATACAGAATTAGTTGCGAGAATAAATTTATAATTGTTTATTAATTTGTTCAAGATCATCTTCGGAATCAATTTCCATACATAGATATTTGTTGATATCAACCGGCATGATTTTCATTCCATCCTGAATGGATAGCTCAAGAGCTTTTTCAAAATAATCCTGATTATTACATTTTTCAAGATTTTCTTTAAATAGGGATAAATCTGATGAGATTATTTTATTAATACCCACAGCCTCTCCAAGTGCAGGAGAAACTGTTTTGGAGACCTCTTTAATATTTCCGTCATCAAATACATTATATTTTATTTCCTCTTCTCCAACAGAATTTGTATTTACTGCCATGCAGGATTTTGAACATTTTATGATTTCTGGGAGCAATTCTTTTNCAAAAACCACATCTCCATTTAGCCATACTACATCTTCATTTTCAATTTTAATTAATCCAGCCAGAAGAGATTTGGATGTATTTGTGGTATCGTAAAAATTGTTATACACATAGAGAAGGTTAGGGAAGGATTCTATAATTAAATCTTTTTTATATCCCACAATTACGATAATATTATTTTCACCAAAATACTCAGATAAAAAAGTAACCTGCCTTCCCAAAATGGATTCGCCATTTTTCAATTTTGTCAATGGCTTTGGGTTGGAATTTCCCAATCTTGAGCCAATTCCTGCAGCGAGGATTATTACTTTCATGTACCTTCCCTTAATAATAATTCTGCTAATTGAAAATCTTGCTTGGTTGTAATTTTGAAATTATTTTCAGAACCTACAACAGTTGCACATTTTATCCCCATCTCATTTACCAACCGGATATCATCTGTTGTGTCAACTTGAATATTGGTGTGTGCTTTCAAGATAGTTTGATAATGAAAGCCTTGGGGAGTTTGTTCTAAATACATTCGACTTCTGTTGGGTATTTTCACAATTATATTTTCATTGGTTTCCACTACTGTATCCTTAGTGGGTACAACGGTGGAAATTGCTTTTGCCTCATTCAGGCCATTTATACAACGAATAATTGTAGCAGTATCAACCAATGCTCTGGCAGCATCATGAATGAGTACTTTCTCCGTTTCAGGAGGGCAGGCAAGCAGCCCCTTAAAAGCTGACTCTTTTCTGCTGGAACTGCCAGATACAACCGAATGGTCTGGATATTCTTTTTGGATTTCAGAGCAATAGTTTTCCGGAACCACAATAATAAGCCTGTCAATTTCACTGCACTCAGAAAATGTCTGGATGGGATAGTCCAATAGCATATGTCCATTAAGTTTATGAAACTGTTTGGGTATTTCACTGTTAAATCGGGTGGAATTACCTGATGCTAAAATGATTGCACAAATCAATCCAAGTCTCCAATTTGTTTTCGCTCTCCTGTTTTCTGGAAATGTTCAATCATTTTAGCAATTCGTAGAGTAGATTTACCATCACATTTATAGCAGGATTGCTCACCCCAATATTTCCGTTCTTTTTTGAACTTATCCAATTCTGCCAATGCAGTTGAAACAGTATCACTAATTTTTTCCGGTTCTGAAATTTCACCCATTACCCAGTCTTCATCCAAATAGGCAATTTTAAAAGGTCGTTTATTCAGATCTGTATTTTTTTCTTCCCTCTTTATAAAATCATCAGTCAAATAGACATCTTTTTCCCTGCGGTCTTTTTCCGGGAAACAGCCGGGATAAGAGTGTAATTTTAATTGCACCACCGGTTTATCCAAAATAGCAGCTTCTGCCAATACTGAAGACACATCACTTACCACAATATCTGCAAGTTGTAAATATGGATTTATACCTTCATCTTCTGATGGTAATATTGCGTTTAATTTTTTAGCATAACGATAATCTTGAGAATGAGGGACGATTATGAGGTTTGGTATATCTTTAAGAAAAT
>JGI26061J44794_1000739_pt1 | contig 13950 bp, 18 predicted proteins | sample MarorgKNORR_S2LV_5_FD_44794 | JGI IMG/M metagenome (IMG submission 44794) | reverse complement strand
CCCGAAGATCCCTGGGTCCTTTCAGGAAGAGACCCGATGTTAGCGCCCAGTGTGCGCATTTGGGGCTATCAAACTAACTACGGTTCTTATTGTCAATTTGCTCGAGCGCAATCGCACCAAATTAAACGGAAGCCCAAACATTTAACATGGGAAGAGGCTGGCTGTTATATGCTTTGTGCTTCAACAGCCTATAGGCAATTAATGGGCTGGGCGCCACATACGGTGGAAAAAGATGACGTCGTATTGGTTTGGGGCGCAGCTGGAGGCTTAGGAGCAATGGCTTTGCAAATCGTTTCTGCAGTAGGTGGAAAAGCGGTTGCAGTAATATCTGATGAAGACAAACGACAGTTTTGTTTGGACAAAGGAGCAGTGGGTGTAATAAATCGAAAGGAGTTCACTCATTGGGGACCCATGCCGGATACTAATTCAGCAGATTATAAGGCCTGGGTGGGTGGCGTTAGAAGTTTTGGAAAAGCAATTTGGGACGTGGTTGGAGAAAGAAAAAACCCTAAAATCGTTTTTGAACATCCTGGCGAAGCTACCCTGCCCACTTCTGGGTTTGTATGCGATATTGGCGGGATGGTTGTGATATGTGCTGGGACCTCAGGATATAATATCACGATGGATCTTAGGTACCATTGGATGATGCAAAAACGTTTACAGGGCTCACATCTTGCAAATGACGTTCAGGCGGAAGCACTAAATCAACTAGTCTTGGCGGGAAAAGTGGATCCATGTTTGTCTGGAACATATTCTTTTGATGAAATTGGTTATGCACACCAATTGATGTATGAAAACAAACACCCCTATGGAAACATGGCCTGTTTAGTAAATGCTACCGAAAAAGGTCAGGGCAACATCTAGAGGACCAACACCAAACCAAGTGGCCAGACAAGAAGATTTGTTAAGGCAAGGCCTGCGACAAATGGAACTTCTTGTAGACGAGCACAGCGTGAATTTGTTGATCACGTATATCAATTTGTTGTTGCAACAAAATCGGACACTTAACTTAACCGCAATTATTGACCCATTGGAAGCGGTTACCAAACACTTGTTGGACTCTTTGAGCGTAGCGCAAGATGTTCCAAGCGGCAAAGTTGTAGATGTTGGAAGCGGCGGCGGCTGCCCCGGCATACCACTGGCAATAGTTAGGCCTGAAAACCAATTTATTTTAGTGGAATCAAAAAACAAAAAGGCCAATTTTTTAAATACAACAATTCAGGCTCTCAAGCTCAAAAACACCAAAGTTATTTGCCAAAGAGCAGAGAATGTTGAGCTTACAAAAAAAGCTGATGCCATAGTTTGCAGGGCGCTGGGAAGCATTCCTTATTTTATTTCAGTTGCAGGCCATATGTTAAAAAAGCAAGGAAGGCTGCTTGCAATGAAAGGGAAAATCCCTCACTCTGAGTTAAGCAAGATCCCATTGGGGTGGAAGGCTTTAGAAACAAAAAAAATACATGTGCCTCACTTACAGGCAGAACGACATTTAATAACGGTGTGTAAGTCAGCTTAAGATGCCAGAAATCATTGCAATCGCAAACCAAAAAGGCGGCGTTGGAAAAACAACTACCTCGGTAAACCTTGCTGCCGCTCTCCATGCGACTGGCAAAAAAACACTTTTGGTTGATTTGGATACACAAGGCAACGCCACCACTGCTTGTGGCATAGATAAAAGCAATTTAGAGGCTTCAGTTTACGATCTTTTTGTTGGTGCGGCCACAGCGGATGCTGCTTTGGTACGCCCGGAAGCAAATGGTTTTTGGGTTTTGCCCGCCAACAAAGACTTAATGGCGGCAGAAATCCAGTTGCTTGAGTTTAGAGAGAGGGAGTTCCAGCTCAAACAAATTTTGGCAGGAATAAGCTCACGCTTCGATTATGTTTTGATTGATACACCACCATCAATGAATATTTTAACCATCAATGCTTTGGCTGCTTCCGACGGCGTTATTATTCCTGTGCAATGCGAATATTATGCGCTAGAAGGCTTAACTGGCCTGCTTGAAACAATTAACAAAATTCAAGAAAAAATCAACCCAAAGCTCACGATCAAAGGAGTGCTTAGGACCATGTTTGATGTTAGAAACAGTCTTGCTGGGGAGGTTGCAGGACAGCTCAAAAGGCATTTTGGCAACAAACTGTTTTGGACGTTTATTCCAAGGAATGTTCGGTTGGCTGAGGCCCCGAGTTTTGGGCTGTCGGCATTGGCGTATGATCGCAATTGTTTGGGCGCCAAGGCCTATGTGTCTTTGGCAAAAGAAATTACCAAAAAAACCATGGAATGATTTCCTTAACCCGTTAAACTGAGGGTCGAAATGCAAGAAAAAAAGAAAAGCCTGGGACGAGGACTCGAGGCTTTACTTGGCGCCTCTGAGCCCGCACAACGAACCATTAAACCAGACGAAGCCATTCACCAATTAGCTATTGAAAAAATAGGACCAGGACCATTTCAACCAAGACGAACCATTAGAGAAGAGCGGCTGAAAGAGCTGGCATTGTCCATTGAGGGACAAGGAATTATTCAGCCAATTGTAGTTAGGGAGCGTGCAGTTGTTGATTCACAAACAGGTGTTCGTTATGAAATTATAGCCGGCGAACGGAGGTGGAGAGCAGCACAATTGGCCAACCTTGTTGCAGTGCCAGCTGTTATCAGAGCAATGTCAGACGCATCGGCGGTGGCAATAGCGCTGATTGAAAATATCCAGCGTGAAAACCTTAACCCTTTAGAAGAAGCGGGAGCATTTCAAAAACTGATCATAGAATATGAAATGACCCACCAAGAGGTCGCCAACGCGGTGGGAAGAGCAAGAGCGAGCATCACCAACACATTAAGACTGTTGGACCTAAGCGCGGGGGTTCAGGAGCTTTTAAATGATGTAAAAATAAACATGGGCCATGCAAGAGCTCTGTTGTCTTTAACCGACCCGTCCATGCAGCTAGAAGTAGCAAACCTTGTCGTTGACAAAAAACTGTCTGTTAGAGACACAGAAAACCTGGTGCGAAGCATACTTGAAGGGACAAAGAAACAAAAAACAGAAAAACAACCGGAAGATCCAGACATTAAAAGACTTGAAGACAGCTAACCCAGAAACTGGGGGCAAGGGTTTCGATCAAACACACAAAGTCCGGCAAAGGCAAGCTGGTGATCGCATACACCAACGCGGATGAGCTTCAAGGGATTTTAGACAGAATTCGCTAGGATAAAAAAACAACAATCAAGCCAAAAACACAACACTGTAAATTTCTCAAGCATGCCAATTGAGCCACTTAGTGCAAAAACGACCGCGATCGGAATTCTTTCCGCACAAACCCTCTTAGGCCTTGCAACGGCGGCAATTTTTTGGTTTTTCTTGAGCTTTGAGAGCGCAAAATCATCAATTGCTGGTAGCATGGTGGCTGTTTTTTCGTCGGTTCATTTGCTCAGGCTTGTTTTCACAAGCAACCCCCAAAGCCCAAAAGAGATCGCAAACACACTGTATATTATGGAGGCTTTAAAATTTCTTGTTACGGGGGTATTATTTGGTGTCGCGGTTATCTTGTTAAAAGCCATGTTTTTCCCATTAATAATAGGTTATATTATTGCCGTTTTTGTCTATTGGTTGTCCTTATTGGCGATATAAAAAAGCAGATACAATGAATAAGATTAGCTTGCTAAAAACACTGCTCTTGGCCTGTATTTTATTGACGACTGCGAACGCTTTTTCCAGTGGCGAGAACGGTTGCACGACAGAACCCGGTCAGAACGAAGAATTTTCATCCCGCAGCTATGTTTCACACCACCTTGTTAACTGTTCTGAGACAATTCTTCCCGGCCAAGATGCGGGATTTTGGACCCTGCACCTGGATAGCATTTTTTACTCGATTTTTATGGCATTTGTATTTTCTTTTTCTTTTTATCTGGCCGCGAGAAAAGCAACAGTCAGCGCGCCTACAGGATGGCAGGGTTTTGTCGAGCTGGTCGTCGTGTTTGTTGATGAACAGGTGAGAGACACCTTTCACGGCACAAGCAAGCTCATTGCCCCACTTGCCCTTACAATTTTTTGTTGGGTATTTTTGATGAATTTTATGGACTTGTTGCCCGTCGATTTATTGCCTGCTCTTGGTCAGGGTGTTGGTATTGAGTATATGCGAGTGGTACCCAGCGCCGACCTAAATATAACATTTGGCCTCTCTTTAACGGTTTTTCTTTTAATTATTTACTTCAGCATTAAAATAAAAGGCCTGAAGGGTTATGCAAAGGAGCTGGCCTTTCAACCTTTTGGGAAATGGATGTTGCCCTTCAATCTGATGTTGAAACTAATTGAAGAGATCGCAAAACCGCTTTCTTTAGGCCTTCGTTTGTTTGGTAACTTGTACGCAGGCGAATTGATTTTTTTGATCATCGCTCTATTTACAATACGAGCAGCAACAGACCAGTTTACTGTCGGCGACTCAGGGTATATGGTCGTGCAGTTTGTTTTAGGCTTGGTGTGGACGCTTTTTCATTTATTTATAATTTTATTACAGTCTTTTATCTTTATGATGCTCACCATAGTCTACCTAAGCATGGCCCATGAAGAGCATTAGAAACAATTGAGCAAAACTATAACAGGAGAAAAAAATGGAATCTGAATTTATTTTAGGAATGACAGCAATTGCAGCGAGCATCCTTATAGGAATGGGCGCATTGGGCACAGCAATCGGTTTTGGTTTGTTGGGCGGGCGCTTTCTAGAAGGTGCTGCGAGACAGCCAGAAATGGCCCCAATGTTGCAGATCAAGTTATTTATTGTTGCTGGGCTATTGGATGCGGTGCCTATGATTGGTGTTGGTATTGCTTTGTTTTTTGTCTTTGCCAATCCCTTTATTGGATGACCTAGACTGATGGATCAAAGCCATTGATTTGGAGGCTAAGAAATGAACATTAATGTCACGCTTATAGTTCAAATGATTGTTTTTGCCACGGTCGTTTGGATTAGCATGAAGTTTATCTGGCCAATGATTATGGAGGCGATAGAGGAACGCAACAAAACAATATCAGAGGGCTTAGCGGCAGCAGAACAAGGACAAAAAAAATTGATTGATGCCGAGTCAGAAGTCACAGTGTTAATTTCAAAAGCCCGAAACCAAGCTTCCTCCATTCTCGATCAAGCGAACAGTCGCGCTACCTCAATTATGGAAGATGCAAAATCAGACGGAGAGAAAAAACGAGCAAGAATTTTAATCACAGCACAAGAAGAAGCAGAACAAGAAGCAGCCAAACTAAAAGAAGGCCTTAAGGCAGAGGTTGCAAGCCTAGCAATTGCTGGCGCAGAAAAAATTTTAACAAGGGAGATCAAAGCCTCTGACCACGAAACTCTCTTAAAGAAACTTGCTAAGAAAATTAAGTGACATGGATGAATTAAGAACAATTGCCAGACCTTATGCAAAAGCAGTGTTTGATGTTGCTGCTGCATCTTCATCTCTAACAGAGTGGTCTGATTTTCTAAAACAATGTTCTAGTTTGCTGGAAAACAATGAAATCAAAGCCTTGATAAAAGCACCCGGACTAAATAAAAAAAAGGTCGCAGAAGTTTTTTATGACAGTGCCATCCTTGGGCTCGAGGTCCATGACGCAAGCCAAAAACATTTTTTGAATCTGATCCAAACACTGTCTATAAACCGCCGCCTCCATATTATCAAAGAGCTACACAAACAATATGACCAGAAAAAAAGAGAGTTAGAAAAAACAACCGAGGTTACATTAACCACAGCAGCACCAGTAGAGGAGAAAGAGCTCAAAACCATAATCCGCGCACTTGAAAAAAGCTTAGGAACCAAGGTTGATGTGACAGTAACAATCGATGAAGCGCTAATCGGCGGTGCTGTTATTCAAACAGGCGACCACATGATTGATGGAACAGTGAGCTCTCAGTTAAAAAACCTAACTAGATTTTTAGTTAACTAAAAAGGAAAACAGATGACGATTAAAGCCTCCGAAATAAGCGAGTTAATTAAGAAAAAAATCGAAAACTTCGAAGGAGATGCTCAAGCGTCTGATATTGGCACGGTGGTTTCTGTTACCGATGGAATTACCAGAATTCATGGTCTGAGCGATGTCCAATACGGAGAAATGATTGAATTTCCGGGAGCAACATTTGGGCTGGCACTTAATTTGGAGCAAGATTCTGTTGGTGCCGTAGTCCTTGGCGATTACACACATATTTCGGAGGGCGATACGGTTAAAACAACCAACAGAATACTTGAGGTACCGGTGGGAGATATGTTGTTGGGTAGGGTGGTTAATTCGCTTGGCGAACCATTGGATGGCAAAGGACCTATTGAGGGAGCAACAAGCGCCCCCATTGAAAAAATTGCCCCAGGCGTTATTGCTCGCCAATCGGTCAGCCAACCCATCCAAACAGGGCTAAAATCGATTGACACCATGGTCCCTATTGGCAGGGGCCAGAGGGAGCTGATAATTGGGGATCGTCAAACAGGAAAAACAGCAGTCGCTGTGGATACGATTATTAACCAAAAAGGAACCGGGATTAAATGTATTTATGTTGCTATAGGACAAAAAAATTCTTCTATTGCTGGCGTGGTCAGAAAGCTCGAAGAACACGAAGCAATGGAACACACTATCGTTGTTGCCGCGGCCGCCTCTGACTCTGCAGCAATGCAATACATTGCCCCGTATTCTGGTTGCGCTATGGGCGAGCACTTTATGAACCAAGGCGAGGATGCTCTCATTATTTACGACGACCTTACCAAACAAGCCTGGGCATATAGACAGGTATCACTGCTGTTAAGAAGACCCCCTGGCAGAGAAGCTTATCCGGGCGATGTGTTTTATCTTCATTCTCGCCTTTTGGAAAGAGCTGCAAGAGTAAGCGCAGAATACATTGAAAAAATAACCAAAGGGAAAATCAAGGGCAAGACCGGGTCACTCACTGCGTTACCCATCATTGAAACTCAAGCAGGCGACGTCTCTGCATTTATTCCCACAAATGTTATTTCAATTACTGACGGACAAATTTACTTTGAAAGCGATTTATTTAATGCAGGCATCCGGCCTGCAATAAACGCTGGGCTCTCTGTTTCAAGGGTTGGCGGCGCAGCACAAACCAAGATTATTCAAAAACTTGGTGGCGGCATACGATTAGCTTTAGCCCAATATAGGGAATTAGCCGCCTTTGCTCAATTTGCCTCCGACCTTGATGAAACCACCCGGAAGCAACTGGAAAGAGGCCAGAGAGTGACAGAACTTATGAAACAAAAACAATACTCACCCCTGTCAATCGCAGAAATGGCAATATCTTTATACGCTGCCAACGCTGGCTATCTAGATGATGTTGATGTTGACAAAGTGGTTGGCTTTGAGTCTGGGTTGCACGCCAGTTTCAGAGACAACCACGAAGCTTTAATGAACCAAATTAATGACTCTGGAGATTACACCGACAAGATAGAGGCAGGGCTTAAACAAGCGGTCGAAGAATTTAAACAAACGGGAACGTTTTAACAGGCAACCAGCACGTGGCAAACGAGAAAGAAATTCGGACAAAAATTGGGAGTATTAAAAACACTCAAAAAATTACCAAAGCAATGGAAATGGTCGCGGCCAGTAAAATGAGGCGCACCCAACAAACAATGCAGTCGGCACTCCCATATGCAGACAAAATAAAAAATGTTATTGGGCATTTGTTTAAAGCAAATCCCGATTATAAGCACCCATTTTTAACCGAGCGAGAGGTTTCTAGAGTTGGGTACATCGTTGTAAGCACAGACCGGGGTTTGTGTGGGGGTTTAAATGTAAATATGTTTAGGGCTCTTTTGGCAGAGTTAAAGCGATGGCGAGATAAAGGCATTGAAACCAATCTCTGTCTGGTTGGAGCAAAAGGAATGCAGTTCTTTCGCTCAATCAATGTCAATATTGTTGGTGCAACAAGCCATTTGGGCGAAGATCCAAATGTCGCAGATCTGGTTGGGGCGATAACCATCATGTTGGATGAATACAGCAGCCAAAAAATTGACAGGCTTTTTTTGGTTCACAACAACTTCATCAACACAATGTCACAAAAACCAGAGATTAAAACACTCTTACCGGTGGAGGCAATTGACAAAGACAACTTGCAAAAACACTGGGACTATATTTATGAGCCTGGCTCAAGAGAATTGCTCGATCAAGTTTTGACCCGGTACATAGAATCACAAGTATACCGAGCGGTTGTTGAAAACGTCGCGTGTGAAATGGCAGCAAAAATGGTTGCTATGAAGAGCGCGACAGACAACGCCGGAGAATTAATTGAACAATTGGAGCTTGATTACAACAAAGCAAGACAAGCGTCTATCACACAGGAGATTTCAGAAATTGTAGGCGGCGCTGCCGCTGTATAGTCAAACATGAGGATAGTGACATGAGTACCGGAAATATAGTGCAAATAATTGGGACAGTGGTGGATATAGAGTTTCCAAGAGAAAACATCCCAAGGGTATACGAGGCATTAACCCTAAAAGGCGGGAAACTGGTTTTTGAAGTCCAACAACAGTTGGGAGACGGCGTCGTGCGAACCATTGCCATGGGTTCCAGCGAAGGCCTAAAAAGAGGCCTAGCAGTAGAAAACACAGGAGCACCGATAACCGTTCCTGTTGGAGAAAAAACACTGGGGAGAATTTTGGATGTGTTGGGAAACCCAGTGGATGAAGCTGGTCCCATTGATGCTTCTGAAACGAGACCCATTCATGCCAAAGCACCAACTTTTGAAGAACAAGCTAGTAGCTCAGAGCTTCTTGAAACGGGAATTAAAGTCATTGATTTGCTTTGCCCTTTTGTCAAGGGCGGAAAAGCGGGCTTGTTTGGCGGGGCAGGCGTGGGCAAGACCATTATAGTTATGGAGTTGATCCGCAACATCGCCACTGAGCACACTGGGTATTCCGTCTTTGCCGGGGTGGGCGAACGAACCAGAGAGGGCAATGATTTGTATCATGAAATGAAAGAATCAAAAGTGCTTGACAAAGTAGCCCTGGTTTTTGGGCAAATGAATGAACCGCCAGGCAACAGACTGCGAGTTGGGCTGACTGGGCTCACCATTGCGGAAAGCTTTCGTGATGATGGTAAGGACGTCCTGATGTTTATTGATAATATCTATCGATACACATTGGCCGGTGTGGAGGTTTCCGCCCTACTGGGTAGAATGCCATCGGCCGTTGGTTACCAACCCACGCTGGCTGAAGAGATGGGTATTTTACAAGAGAGAATCACCTCAACAAAAACAGGGTCGATAACCTCCATACAGGCAGTTTATGTGCCCGCCGATGACCTAACTGACCCATCACCAGCAACGACATTTGCCCATTTGGATGCAACTGTTGTGCTGTCGCGATCGATTGCAGAACTTGGTATATACCCTGCTGTGACCCATTGGATTCAACCAGCAGGCAACTAGACCCGTTAATTGTTGGCCAAGAACACTACGAGACAACACGTGCTGTACAACAAGTTTTACAACGCTACAAAGAGCTACAAGACATCATTGCTATTTTAGGAATGGATGAGCTATCGGAGGAAGATAAATTAACCGTTCGAAGGGCAAGAAAAATTCAACGCTATTTGTCCCAGCCATTTTTTGTAGCAGAAGTTTTCACTGGAGCACCTGGCCAATACGTCGCACTGAAAGACACAATTAAAGCGTTTCAAGGTATTGTCGCAGGCGATTATGATGATCTTCCAGAACAGGCTTTTTACATGGTCGGGACAATAGATGAAGCCGTTAAGAAAGCGAAAACAATGTAAAGAACCAATTTAATATGAACACAATTCAAGTCGAAATAGTTAGTGCTGAAAGAGATATTTTCTCAGGTGACGCAACAATGGTTATTGCCCCCGGAAGGGTTGGCGATTTGGGTATTGCACCGAGACATACACCGCTTCTAACTAGTCTTAGACCTGGCGATATTGAAGTACATAGACCCGGAGGTGAAAAAGAATTTTTTTATGTCACCGGCGGGATTTTAGAAGTGCAACCCCATTTGATTACTGTGCTGGCAGATTCGGCGCTCCACGCTGCTGAGTTAGATGAAGAGGCTGCTTTAGAGGCAAAAAATAAGGCTGAAGAAGTCCTTAGAGGAGCAACCCAAACAGAAGATCTCGAGCACGCCCAGGCTGTCTTAGCAGAAGCGGCTGCCAGATACAATGCCGTGAAAAAACTGAAAGGCAAAAAGTAACTCCCACCAATATTTTGATCTCAACACTAGGCATTTGCCAAAACTTCTTTGTAAACTAGTCTATCTTTAGGCTTGTTTAATGATGAGATGAAAACATCAGTAGTAATTTTAGCAGCAGGAGAAGGAACTAGAATGAAATCTAGTCTTCCAAAGGCACTGCAATTTCTTGCTGGCAAATCCATCCTGGAGCATGTCAAGCACGCAACAATACCCCTGGCTGCTGACCAAACGGTAGTGGTTTGTGCGCCTGGTGCACAAGAGCAAATACAAAAAACCAACACCGCTTCTGGTGAGGGGGTAATGTGTGTTCAGCAAGAGGGGGCTTTCGGCACCGGACATGCTTTAAAATGTGCTTTATCCAAAATCAACCAAGACAATGTTGTTTTGGTTTTATTGGGCGATGTGCCTTTGCTCCGGCCCTCAACCCTACAAAAACTAGTCGCATCGGCATCCAAAAATACATTGGCATTACTAACAGCCAACATTGCCAATCCAAAAGGCTATGGAAGGATTGTCAGAAACACCAACAATGAAATCATTGCGATACTGGAAGACGATGAATGTACAGAAAAGCAGAGAAACATCAAAGAGGTCAATTCAGGCGTAATGGCGTTCCCACCCAACAGAATAGGCCAGTGGCTTGATAGGCTGAGTGCGAATAACAAAAAAGGAGAGTATTATTTAACCGATGTGATAGGACTTGCTTCGGAGGATGGGGTGTTAATTGATTCCATCAAGCCACAAACAACCGAGGAAATTTTTGGAGTGAACGACAAAACACAATTAGCAGAGGCAGAAAAACACAAACGCAAACAAGCAGCCGATAGATTGCTCCAAGACGGGGTAACCTTAGCCGATCCTGAGCGCATAGATGTTAGGGGCGACTTAGTCTGCGGCAAAGATGTTTTTATTGATGTCAATGTCGTTTTTGAGGGAAACGTAAAAATTTCAGAAGGATCAAGCATAGGCCCGCATTCAGTAATATCAAACTCAACAATAGGAAAGCACACAAAAATACTCTCTCACTGCAATCTTGAGCATGTAATTGTTGGAAATGACTGTTCGGTGGGGCCTTTTGCCAGATTGCGACCAGGAACAGAATTGATGGATTCAGCCAGGGCAGGGAATTTTGTTGAGATTAAAAAAAGCCAAATTGGGCAGCAATCAAAAGTGAACCATTTATCCTATATCGGTGACGCTGTGGTTGGAAAAGAGGTAAACATTGGTGCAGGCACAATTACATGTAATTACGACGGCGCCAATAAACACCAAACCATTATTGAAGACAATGTGCACATAGGTTCAGGGGTTGAGCTCGTGGCACCAGTTGCGGTTAAAGAAGGCGCAACCATTGGTGCTGGGTCAACCATTACAAAACATGCGCCTAAAAATAAACTGACTTTAGAAAGAGCGCGCCAGAAGACAATGCCCAACTGAAAAGACCAAAAAAGAAAACAACATAAACCAAAACAATGTGTGGAATAGTAGCAGCTGCCAGTAATCGTAACGTTGTGCCAATCCTCTTGGATGGCCTGGTCAGGCTTGAATACCGTGGTTATGATTCGGCGGGTATCGCATTGGCTGACAACAACAAAGTTTTAAGAATCCGCAAACAAGGCAAAGTTGCTGAGCTGCACAAAGAAATAAAAAAGCAGCAAAATTTCAAAAGTTCTACAGGGGTTGCACATACACGATGGGCAACGCACGGTGAACCCAGCGAAATAAACGCACACCCGCACATTTCAGTCGATGATGATGCAAACAATGAAATCGCTTTGGTTCACAACGGCATCATTGAGAATTTTGCAGACATTAGAGAAAGCCTCACGGTTAAAGGCTATGTTTTTTCAAGCAAAACGGATTCAGAGGCTATTGTTCATTTAATACATTTTTATAGAAAAAACCATGATTTGATTGGCGCCGTTGCCCGCGCAACGGCTGATTTGGTGGGAGATTTCGCAATTACAGTGATAGAGGCGAGCAACCCAAACAAAATTGTAGGCGCGAGGCATGGCTGCCCTTTAATTATTGGGCTAGGACTAGATGAAAACTATTTTGCTTCCGATGCTGGAGCCCTGATCGCACTTACAAGCCGTTTTGTTGTTTTAAAAGATGGCGATGTTGCTCAAATATCTTCAGATCAGTTTTCTGTTTTCAACCAAGAACTGGATGCGGTAGACAGGAAAATAACAACATCCAGTATGACGGCAAGCAGTTTTTCTAAAGAAGGCTATCGCCATTTTATGGAAAAAGAAATTTTTGAGCAGCCCGAAGTGGTCCGGAGAGCATATGGCGATTATGTCACAGGAGCGATAAAAGGAGCCTTGTTTGAAAAGAGCGACATCATTGATTTGGGCGACATAAAACACATCCAAATATGTGCTTGCGGGACAAGTTATTATGCAGCAATGATTGCCAAGCTTTGGGTAGAGCATTTCACACACATACCAACATCGGTGGACATAGGAAGTGAATACAGATACAACACAATAGCAAGACAAGAGGGCTCCTTGTTTATCGCTATTTCACAGTCAGGGGAAACAGCAGACACACTTGCTGCTTTAAGAAAAGCCAAACAGCAAAACTACATTGGGACCATTGCTATTTGCAACGTTTTAGAGAGCTCTTTAGCGAGAGAAGCAGACCGGTGTTTGCCGACAAGCGCAGGTCCAGAAATTGGCGTAGCCTCCACCAAAGCATTTGTTAGCCAGTTGGTCTCTGTTGCCCTTTTGGGACTAACGCTTGGCGACAAGTGTTGGTTTTTCCAAAGAAGCAAAACAACAAGTGCTCTCTGAAATAAAGCAGCTTCCTGAGCTGATTGAGGCCGTGTTAGAGATGTCGGGGCAAATTGAAGAGCTGGCATGGGCCCTAGATGGAAAAGACCATATCCTGTTTTTAGGCCGGGGGCTGCATTACCCGATAGCATTAGAAGGCGCTTTAAAAATGAAAGAAATTTCTTATGTTCATGCGGAGGCTTATCCAGCAGGAGAGCTAAAACATGGGCCGCTGGCTCTTGTTGATGAAAATATGCCGGTTATAGCAATAGCACCTTCAGGCCAACTCTTGCAAAAAATCATGAGCAACATAGAAGAGGTTCGAGCAAGGGGCGGAAAACTGTTTGTTTTGGCCGATGATGAAAGCATCACAAAAAATGGATTTGAAAAGTCGTTGATCTTACCTTCTGGTTTGACCATGCTACAAAGCCCAGTAGTTTATACAATACCACTCCAATTGCTCGCGTATTATGTTGCCCTCCACAAAGGCAACGATATTGACCAACCCAGAAATTTAGCCAAGTCGGTCACGGTCGAGTAAGTTTGAACAGAGAATTAAAAAGGGCAATATATGAATAAAAAGTTATTAATTTCTCAATCGATCATGTGGGCAGCAGCAATCCTTGTTGTTTCAATTGTCGATGAAAAACAGTTTGCTATTTTAATGCTCGCCATATTAGCAACAGTTTCCTTAATGAATCTTAGAAAGGGAAAATGAGAAGAACAATATTATTATTCACTGTTTTAAAACACTCCGTAACTGTCGAGTAAGTTCGAACAGTGATTTAAAGGGAGATAATTATGGAAGGGTTGGCAGTAATGGGTTTTGTGTTTGGAATGGTCGGAGTGGTTGCACTAGTGCGTCTAGAAAAACTTACAAAGACTTTAAAAGAAAAAGGGATTCTCGAAGACAATTACAAGGAAGAGTAAATCACTGTTCGAACTCAGTCAGTTCAACTCCGTGACTGTAGAGTAGTTTTAAACAGTGATTTAAAAAGG
>JGI26061J44794_1000735_pt1 | contig 13993 bp, 9 predicted proteins | sample MarorgKNORR_S2LV_5_FD_44794 | JGI IMG/M metagenome (IMG submission 44794) | reverse complement strand
TTAGTTATACAATTAATAAATTCAATCCTTCAAATACCATCGAAAATTTTTGGATTAATACAAATACATCTGTCAACGTTACGCAAAACTGGAAATTAAACTACAACGCACGTTTTAATATAACCGATAAGTCAATTATTAGGCATAATCTTACATTGTATAGAGAAATAGATTGTTGGGAATTTTTTGTAGATTGGACTCCAAATGGATATGCAAGAGGTCTGTATTTTAGATTAAATCTTAAATCAGATATATTAAAAGATTTAAAGATTGAACGTAGACAAGGAATATATAGTACAAGATCAAATTTTTAGGTGTTATTGCTTAAAAAAATTATTAATGTTGTTTTGTGAAGTCTAAATACCAAAAAATCAAAGGCACTTTCGATATTCTTCCTCCTGAAACACAATTATGGCAAGAAATTGAAACAATAATTCATCAGACGTGTCAGCAATTTGGTTTTGAAGAAATTAGAACGCCTGCAGTAGAATTTGTTAATCTTTTTCAAGAAAATATTGGATATGAAACAGATGTTTCAAAAGAAATGTTTGNTTGGCAAGATCAATCAGGAAAACAATTAGCTCTAAAACCAGAAATGACAGCTCCGGTTGTAAGAGCTTATATTGAATCAGGATTTTTCAGAAAACATCCACTATGTCGTTTATATTATATTGATTCATTATTTAGAAGAGAAAAACCTCAAAAAGGAAGACAAAGACAATTTAATCAATTTGGGATTGAAGCATTTGGATCTAGAAATAGCGAACAAGATGCTGAAGTAATCTTAATTGCCAATAAACTCTTTAAAGACTTAAAAATTAATAATACAAGGTTAAGTATTAACAGTATTGGTAGTCCTGAAATCAGAACAAAGTATGAAGTAGTATTAAAAAAATATTTCAATCACAATGCAAATAAGCTATCAAAAATATCTAAAAAAAGACTTGAAAAAAATCCAATACGAATTTTAGATAGCAAGGAAAAAGAAGATCAGTCAATTATAAAAAATGCTCCGTTAATCAAAGAATTTATCTCAAAAGATGATGGCGTTCATTTTAATGAAGTATTATCGCACCTCAAAGCATTAGGAATTCAGTATAATGAAAATCCACATCTTGTTCGTGGTTTAGATTATTACAATGGCACTACATTTGAGATTACTACGAATAGCCAACAATCACAAAATGCTCTTTGTGGCGGTGGAAGATATGATTTTTTAGTGGAGAAAATGGGTGGACCAAAAGTACCTGCTGTTGGATTTGCTGCTGGGATTGAAAGAATGATGCTTGAATCAAAACAACAACCAACTAACAAAAGCATTGATGTCTATATTAGTTGTAATGATATAAAACATGCATCTAAAGGTTTTAAAATTATTAAAGAGATAACCGATAATGGATATAAAATATTTTTTGATACAAATAAAAAGAATGTAAAAAATCAAATTAAAGATGCGGTAAAAAATAAAGCATCGTCAATATTGATTATTGATGATAAAATACTTATTAGAAATCTAAGCTCTAAAAAAGAAAATATTATTTCAGAAAGCCAAATTCTTAGCCTTTTAAAAAAGCAATAATTTATATATAATAATTATATATATAAATTTTTGACAATTAACATACAAAGGATGTAAGTTGATTTCCTAAAATGTCAAATCAAGAAAAACTACTAATTATTGTTGAGTCACCTTCCAAAACAAAAACAATAAGCAAATATATAAATCATGCTAAAGTAATAGCCAGTATTGGCCATTTTAAAGACTTACCAAAGAAAGAATTAGGAATCGACATTAAGAATGATTTTGCTATGAATATTGAAACTATAGCTGATAGGAAAAAATTTATAACCGAGCTAAAAAATGAAACTAAAAAGGCTGATAGAATCTTAATTGCTACAGATCCAGACAGAGAAGGTGAGGCTATTGCTGCACATATTGCTGAAGAAATTAATAAAGATGTTGAACGTGTAGAATTCACAGAAATAACAAAAAATGCTGTGGTGGAGGCAATAAATAATAGTAGAGAAATAAATTACAATTTAGTAGATGCACAAAGAGCTAGAAGAGCAATCGATCGATTAGTAGGATTTATGTTTTCTCCTGTTCTATGGCAAACATTAAGAAGCTTAAGAGTAAAAGGGCTCTCTGCCGGAAGAGTTCAATCGGTAGCATTAAAATTATTAGTAGAACGTGAAAAGGAACGTAACAAATTTATTAAAAACAAATTTTTTGCAATTGAAGCAGAGCTTATTGAAGAAAGTAGTAATAAAAATTTCAAAGCTAGACTTACTCACTACAATCAACAAGAAGTTGCAACAAGTAATGATTTTGGCAAATTTGATAGTGGTGTAAAAAATCAAAATCTTCTCTTGATTAATACAGAAAAAGCAGAAGAAATCAAGAAAGAATCGAATAAAAATCCTTGGAAAATTGTAGACATTGAATCAAAATCAACCTCTAGTTCTTCTCCTCCTCCATTTACAACTAGTACTCTTCAACAAGATGCTTCAAGAAAATTTGGATATTCTCCAAAAAAAACAATGTTTATTGCACAAAAATTATACGAACAGGGATTCATAACTTATATGAGAACAGATTCTACCAATCTTTCAAGTGAAGCGTTATCTGCTGCAAAATATTTCATCGAAAATAAATTTGGCAAAAAATTTCTTCCAGATTCATTTAATATATATAAAACAAAAGTTGCTAATGCACAAGAAGCCCATGAAGCAATTAGGCCAGCAGGAAGAGCNTTTAAAGAAACAAATGAAATCGCTAGTATTTTAGGTAAAGATGAATCACAATTATATGATTTAATTTTAAACCGTACATTGGCTTCTCAAATGAAAGCTGCTGAATATATACGTACTAATGTTACAATCAAAAATGGAAAATCTATATATAAAGCAAATGGCAATGTAACCAAATTTAAAGGATATACTGCTGCATATGAACAAGCTCTAGGAAGAAATCAAAAATCTGCTGTTAGTTCCCTTCCTACTTTATCACAATCTTCTAAAATTAAACATGAAACAATATCATCTGAGGAAAAAACTACTATTCCTCCTAGAAGATTTTCTGAAGCAATGCTAGTAAAAGAAATGGAAACAAGAGGGATTGGTCGTCCTTCAACTTATGCGTCAATATTAGATAAAATTGTATCCAAAAAATATGTTATCAAAAAAAATAAAACATTGATTCCAACATTTATAGGAATTGCTATTACTCAATTATTAGAAAATCATTATTTAGCACTTTTCAATGAACAGTTTACAGCAACTATGGAAAGAAAGTTAGATGCTATTTCTCGATCTGAAAATAGCTATTTAGATATTTTAAAAGAATTTTATTATGGTACAGAAACATATCAAGGAGTTGAAAAATTATTAGAGGAAAAAGTAGATATTCAAAAAGCATGTACTATTCCTATTGCAAACGATATAGATATTAGAATAGGACAATATGGACCATTTATTCAAATAAATGATAAAAATATTACGATTCCTGAAGATTTATTTCTTGGAGACTTAAACAGTGAAACAGTTAAAGATCTTATCGCATCACAAGACCAGGATAATATTATTGGAAAATCTGACAATGGAGAATCTATTTTATTAAAAGTTGGAAGATATGGTCCTTATCTTGAACTATCAGATTCAAAAACAAGAAAGTCTATTCCAAAAAGCATCGGGGTCGACAATGTAACAGAAAAAATTGCAAATGATCTTCTCAATTTACCTAAAAATCTTGGGCAAAACCCTGAAACAACAGAAGATGTTTTCGTCGATTTTGGAAGATATGGTCCTTATGTCAAATGCGGTAAAACAAACGCCTCAATGAAAGCCAATGATAATCCACTAACAATTACTTTGGATGATGCTATAGAACTTATTAAGAACAGAAAAGCAAAATTTGAACCCAAAGTTTTAGGAATAGATTCTGAAACAAAAAAAGAAATTCTAATCAAAACGGGAAGATTTGGACCCTATGTAACAGATGGCAATAAAAATGTATCATTAAAAGGACACAAAATAGATGAANTAACATTAGAAGAAAGTATTAAATTATTATTAGAAAAAAAGTAGTGAAAAGTTTAATCTTAATCATTTCCATAAGCAATATTGTGTTCGGATATCAATCCTCGCTAGAGGAAAGACTCTATAAATTAAATCGAGAATTAATGTGTCCTGTCTGCGAAGGACTTACTTTGGAACAATCTCAATCAAGTATTGCAATTGAGATGAGAGAAGAAATTAAAAAAATGGTTATTAAAGGAATGACTGATGATGAAATTAAAAACTACTATGTTGAAAAATATGGACTCAATATTCTTGATATTCCCCCTGCAAGTGGATTTAATTTATTAATGTGGATTATTCCAATTATTTTTGGATTATTTGGTATAACAATATTATACAAGTATTTTTTCGATTAAATTATTCTAATGAGTGAAAAACATTTAGATAAAATTATCTCTCTTTGCAAAAGAAGAGGTTTTGTATTCCCTAATTCTGAAATCTATGGCGGATTAAAAGCATCTTATGATTATGGACCAATGGGTGTTGAATTAAAAAAATCAATTTCGGANTTGTGGTGGAAAGAAATGACTCAACTTCATCAAAATATTGTTGGTATTGATAGTGCAATTATGGTCCATCCAGATGTATGGAAAGCAAGTGGACATATAGAGAATTTCAATGACCCAATGACAGACAATAAAGATAACAAAAAAAGATATCGAGTTGATGATTTACTATATCAACAAAAAAGTAAAGTAATTGATACTTTATGCGATTCTTTAAACATCAAAAATACTAACGATAATTCTATTTTTGATCAAATTGCACATACACTTCTTAATAAAGGATCTGATGGTGAAGGAATATTGGAAAAAGCGGGAGTTGTAGATCCCCATTCAGGTTCAGTTGGAAAATGGACAATACCAGTTCAATTTAATTTAATGTTTAAAACTGATTCAGGTCCGTCNGAAAAAACTGGAAAAGAAATTTATTTACGTCCAGAAACTGCACAAGGAATTTTTATCAACTATCTTTTAATTCAAAATAGTATGCGCTTAAAAATACCATTTGGTATTGCACAGATTGGAAAGGTATTTCGAAATGAAATTGTTGCAAGAAATTTCATTTTTAGAACAAGAGAATTTGAACAAATGGAAATGCAATATTTTGTTCANCCATCAAAAGACAAAGAAAACATTGAACTATGGAAACAAAAGAGATTTGATTTTTATTTAAATCAATTGGGAATTAGTAAATCTAATCTTCAATTTTATCAACATGATGATACAGAATTAGCTCATTATGCAAAAGATGCATATGATATTCAGTATAAATTTCCATTTGGTTGGGGGGAAATTGAAGGAATTCATAATCGTACAGATTTTGATTTAAAACAACATGAAAAGCTTTCCGGTAAAAATATGACATATTTTGATTCTGCAAACGATAAAAAATATCATCCTTATATTATTGAAACATCTGCTGGGTTAAATAGGGTATTTCTAATGGTTCTATGTAACGCTTACTTTGAAGACACGGAAAATAACCGTGTTGTATTAAAGCTTCCATTTGCACTAGCTCCGAATAAAGCTGTTATATGTCCTCTTGTTAAAAAGGATAATTTACCTGAAAGAGCTATGAACATTTTTAGTAATTTAAATAAACAATATCCATGTATATATGATGAACAAGGATCTATTGGAAAACGTTATTATCGTCAAGATGAAGCAGGAACTCCTTTTGGAATAACTATCGATCATCAAACCCTTGAGGATAATACCGTTACTATTCGAGAACGAGATTCAATGAAACAAACTCGAATTAACGAAAATAAAATCAGCGATTTCTTAAAATAAAGATTTATGAGATCAGGAAACCCAGCTCTNAATAGCAAAACATTTTCATCCACTATAAATACATTTNCTGAACAACCAATGACAATTGATGGCACCGTTAATAAAACAGCATTGAGCTTGTTGCTTTTAATGACATCTGCTATTTATACCTGGAATAATCCTGAATTATCCTTGATGTTATTTTTACCGATTGTTATCTCTACTTTTATTCTCTTATTAATCACTATTTTTAACAAGAAAGCAGCTCCTTATACGGTTCCAATATATTGCTTATTAGAAGGAGGGCTTTTGGGAGGAATTTCTGCCTGGGCTAATGCTATGTATCCTGGAATTGCTAATCAAGCTATATGTCTTACTTTTGGCATTTTAGCTGCTCTTTTGATGTTATATAAAAGCAAGCTTATTGCGGTAACAGATAATTTTAGACTTGGAATTTTTGCAGCTACATTTGGCATTTTTATTGTGTATATGCTAAACATGCTTTTGTCTTTATTCGGAGTTTCGTTCATGGGGCCCTTATTTGCAAATGGGTTAACGGGTATTCTATTCTCTGTCTTTGTCGTTGGTATTGCATCTTTGAATCTAGTACTAGACTTTGATTTTATTGAACAAGGTGCAAATCAAGGCGCTCCAAAGTATATGGAATGGTATGGCGCTTTTGGATTAATGATTACGTTAATTTGGCTTTATATTGAAATTTTAAATCTCTTAATGAAACTACGAAGCAGACGATAAAAGCCTGTTTCTTTTAAGATATTGACATTCAGCTCGTCTTACAATAACTTANACGNACTAAGGGTTAAANCGCCCTACGCTAAGGGTGTATCCTTATATTTGGATAAAAAAATATTTTAAATATGTACATAAAAAAAGGAAAAAAAATGAGAAAGCTATTTAATATGGTAGCACTTGTTATGGTGACCGGTTTTATGTTTGCACAGGGTTCAGTATCAGGTACCGTTACTGACTCAAGGGGCAATGCCCTTTATGGTGCAAATGTAGTAATTGAAGGAACATCATCAGGTGCAGCAACAGCAGCTGACGGTTCATATTCAGTCGACGATTTAGCAAGTGGTTCTTATACTATAACTGCTTCATATATCGGATATGGGTCTTCAAGCGTGTCTGTCAATGTAGATGGTGCTNCAACAGCAAACTTTTCACTATCATTTAGTGCAGTTGCTGGTTCTGAAGTCTCAGTTCTTGGATCTCGTTTCCAAAGAAATGCAGACGAACAAGCAGTTCCTGTGGAAGTTATTACAGAACTTGAAATTCGTGCAACTGGACTGACTGAAACAAGTCAATTGTTGCAAGCTTTAGTTCCGTCTTATAACGCTCCTCGTGGCTACATTACTGATGGTTCAGATCACATGAGACCTGCTACATTGCGTGGTATGGCACCAGGGCATGTTCTTGTACTGGTAAACGGTAAAAGACGTCATTCAGGTGCTCTAGTGCACGTTAACGGTTCTGTTGGACGTGGTTCAACACAAGTTGACCTAAATGCAATTCCATCAAGTGCAATCGCGAAAATCGAAGTATTGCGTGATGGTGCAGCAGCGAAATATGGTTCTGATGCTATCGCCGGTGTAATCAACATAATTTTAAAAGAAACAGGCGGTGCAGATGTTAGTATAACATATGGTCAAAGTTACTCTTTCTTTGAAAGAGGCTATGAATCTGATGAAGCATTAATCGCAGGCCAAGATGAAAGTACTTACGGTTGGGACAGTGACCCAGGCCACAATGGATCAGGCTATTTACCATTTACTGGTGAAAGAGGCTGGGCTAGAAGTGGAATGCAAACTATTAAGAAAACCGATGGTAAAAATTTAATCTTTCATGCTGGTAGTGGTTTAAGCATGTTTGGTGGAAATCTTTACATAAGTGGACAACTCCGCGATGGTGGACGTACAAACCGTACTGGTCTAGATCCTAGAATGCAGTACTTTGGTACAGATGCAAGCGGACAACTCACTAAAAGTGGATCAGCTACAGTCACTCCAGATCCAAGAGAAGCTTCTTTCAATAGAGAGAATCATCGTATTGGTCGTGGAGAATTTGAACAAGTAAGCATGATGTTTAATGGTAGTTTCCCAATGGAAAGAGGGACATTCTATACTTTTGGTGGATTCAATACCCGTAATGGAGAAAGTGGTTGTTATTATAGACGAGCTCAAGACAATCGTACTCTTCGTGCATGGTATCCAGACGGATTCTTGCCACTAATTAGTCCAAAACTAACTGATAAATCTTTTGCAGCTGGTATGAAGGGACTAATTGGAGATTACGCATATGACATTAGCCTTACTACTGGTGGCAATGACTTTGCATGGGGAATGCAAAATAGTCATAACGCAACTTTTGGTACTAGTGATGGACAACAGTCTGATTTTGATTTAGGAACATTAGGTTATAAACAAACATCACTAAACGCTGATTTTACAACCNTAGTAGATATGGAAGGTTTTGCTGGACCAGTAAATCTTGCATTCGGTTTGGAACTGCGTAGTGAAAACTATACAATTGAAGCTGGTGAAGAAGCAGGATATGCTGACGGCGGATTTGATGTATTAGACGGTCCAAGCGCTGGTGCAAGCGCTGCGGTTGGTTGTCAATGTTTACCAGGACTTGCTCCTGCAAACGAAGGCGATCGTGATAGAGATGCGTTAAGTGTATACTTTGACGTAGAAGCCGATGTGCTTGATAATCTTCTTATCGGTATAGCAGTTAGAGCAGAAGATTATAGNGACTTTGGAAACACAGTAAATGGTAAAATTGCAATGAGATATGAATTACAAGAAAACTTAGCATTAAGAGCTTCTTTAAGCACTGGCTTTAGAGCTCCTGCATTACAAGAAGCGTATTTCTCATCTATTGCAACTAACTTTATTGATGGAATACCTTATGAAGTAGGAACATTCCCTGTTGATACCGAACCAGCATTAGCTCTTGGTGCAAGAAATCTTGAACCAGAAACTTCAACCAATTTTTCAGCTGGTATGACATTCAAAAATGATATGGCTTCACTAGCAGTAGATGCTTATAAGATTACTGTTGAAGATCGTATTGGACTTTCTGAAACCTTTAAGGGTGCAGGAATGGTTCAATTCTTCCAAGAAAGAAACATTGCAGCAGCAGCTGGTAGATGGTTCTTTAACGGAGTTGACACTGAGACTAATGGTTTAGATATTGTTTCTACTCTAAACTTTGATATTCCTAATGGACACTTGTTACTTAAGACTGCAATGAACTTCACTGATACTGAAGTAACCAATAAAGGAGAACTTGAAACTCCTTCCAATTTAGCAGACTATACAGATCAAGTGCTTCTTGGACGTGCAAACACCGTGAGATATGAAAACTCTGGTCCCGACCATGTTTTCCAATTCTCAGCAATGGTTCGAAAACCAACATGTAACTACATGGTGAAATTGAACAATTGGGGTGAAGTAACAATTCCATCTGGATCAGAAGAAAGAGAACAAGTTCTTTCTTCAAAATGGACATTAGATGCTGAATATTCATTCCAGCTATCTAGTCAAACACGTTTAGCTTTCGGGGTAAACAATGCATTTGACACATACCCAGACAAGACTATTAAAAGAAATAGTTTCAATGGAATATTCCAACATTCTGGTTATAGTCCTTTTGGATTTAATGGACGTTATCTATACGCTCGTGTAAATATGAGCTTATAAACTCTAACGTTTAGGAATTAAAATAATAAAAGGCCTCTGTTTTTCAGGGGCTTTTTATTATTTTCAAATAACTAACGATGACCAATAATTATAAAATATTAACCATATTACTTGCCATCTTTGTTACTTGGCAAGCATGGGAGGTATCAAGAACTAATAAAAATGGTGCAGTGTCTTCTACTTCTAAGATTGCATCAGATGTTGGAATTGACATTCTTAAAGAAGGAGGAAATGCATTTGATGCCATTGTAGCAACTGGATTTGCTCTAGCAGTAACCTCACCATCTAACGGGAATATTGGTGGGGGAGGATTTTTAGTTGCTCACACAACAGATGGAAGATTGGTCAGTTTAGATTTTAGAGAAAAGGCACCACAATTATCATATCAACAAATGTTTCTTAATGAAAATGGAGATTATGATAGAACTATTGCGTTAGAATCTCATAAATCATCGGGTGTTCCAGGGACGGTAAATGGTTTACTGAAAATTTTGAATGATTATGGATCTGGAAAACTTACTCTAGAAGAAATTCTTTCTCCTGCAATTAATTATGCAGAAAACGGATTTATAGTTAACAAAACTACTGCTTACAGCTTTAATGCTTATAAAGACCAATTTGGTGGAGATGATGGAACAAAAAAGATTTTTATAAAAGAAAACGAATGGACTGCCGGAGATGTAATAGTACAGAAAGATTTGGCAAAAACTCTTAGGTTGGTCGCACAGTTTGGGAATAAAGGATTTTATGAAGGAGAAACAGCAGATTTAATTGTAGAAGAAATGAATAAAAATGGTGGATTAATCACCAAACAAGATTTGTTAGACTATGATTCAATATATAGAACGCCTGTAACTGGGACTTACAGAGATTATACAATTATTTCTATGGGTCCACCAAGTTCTGGAGGAACTCTTGTAATACAAATGCTTAATATGCTGGAAAATTTTGATTTGGAATCAATGAACAGAAATTCAACAAGGTTTATACATTTATTAACAGAAACACAACGTTTGGCATACGCTGATAGGGCTATACATTTAGGTGATCCTGATTTTTGGAATAATCCAATTGAAATGCTTACATCGAAAGAATATGCTAAAGAAAGATTAACCTTAATTTCTATGAGTAATGCAACTCCAAGCTCGGAGATTGCACATGGAACATGGGAAGACAAAGAAAGCATGGAAACAACCCATTATTCTGTTATGGACAAAGAAGGGAATGTTGTTGGTATTACAACCACACTGAACTTAAGCTATGGAAACAAAAAAGTTGTGGATGGTGGTGGATTTTTATTAAATAATGAAATGGATGATTTTTCTTCAAAACCTGGTGTAGGAAATGCATTTGGGTTAATTGGTTTCGATGCAAACGCAATTCAACCTTTTAAAAGACCCTTAAGCTCAATGACACCAACAATTGTCTTAAACAAAGACAATGAGGCAATTCTTACAGTTGGCGCAGCAGGTGGAGCACGTATTATTACAGCTGTTTTGCAAGTTTTAATCAGTGTATTGGACCATGGATTAGAAATTGATGAAGCAATTGATGCAGCAAGAACACATTCCCAATGGTTACCAGATCAAATTTTCTACGAAAAAGAAAGTTTAAATAAAAAAACTATAGAAGAATTAAAAAAATTAAATCATACGCTTGAACTATCAAAATATCATATTGCTCGTTCTCATGGAATTCAATTAAAAAATGGTAAATTTATAACAGGATCAGATAAAAGGGGGTCGCGCGATGGCAATCAAGCATCTACATATTAATATTATTCTAATTCTTATCTTTATTATCAGTTGTGGTGGTGGTGATAAGGCAGTAACACCAGACCCACTAACACCTGATGCTTCATATATTCCTGGACAACATTATGGAGATACATTAGGATATATTGATTACCTTGTAGGCAATACCCCTATTATTATTACTGTGCCACATGACGGTACGTTAACTCCATCATCAATACCTGACAGAACTTCTGGAGTTACATCACGAGATATCAATGCCCAAAAAGTTGCAGAACGTTTTGCATATTTCTTTGTACAACGATCTGGAGGACTATTTCCACACNTAATTGTTTCCAATCTCCATAGAACCAAATTAGATCCTAATCGAGAAGTGGTGGAAGCAGCTCAAGGAAATTTAGGTGCAGTGCAGGCATATAATGCTTATCATACTTTTATTCAAACTGCAATTGATACTATTGAAACATATTTTGATTCCGGAGTGTTATTAGATTTACATGGTCATGGTCATGATATTCAGCGATTGGAACTTGGTTATTTATTAGACTCAAACGATTTAGGTCTTAGTAATGTTCAAATAAATGCTCCAACATATGTTGCAAAAAGTAGTATTTCACAAATTGCTTCTTTAAGTGCAGCAACTTTTTCTGAAGTATTAAGAGGACCTACAAGTTTTGGTGGTTTAATTGTAACAAAATTTTATAGTTATTCAAGTGCTGGTAGTGGGACTGATGTATATACTTTTGATGCTGTACCAAGTACAACAACAGCATCCCCAGGTACAGACCCATACTTTAGCGGAGGATACACAACTACTACATATGCAGTTGGAGAAATTAATGTTATTCAAATTGAAGCTAATTATGATCGTGCACGTGAGACAGCAAGAGGATATGGTGCATTAGCATCAGCTATTGAAGAAGCTTTATTTGACTTCTATAGAGAACACACTGGACAACCAATATATTAATTTTCTAACTGTTTAGCTTTTTGAAGATATTCGTTTGCGGCTATTGGATCTCCATCATTAAAAGATGCTCTATAGGCTCCTTTGTAATAGGCTGAATTATTTGGATCCATTAAAATTAAATCTTTATAATAGTTTAGGGCGCTTCTCCATCTTTCTGATTCTTCTAGAGTTCGTGCAAGTCTAAATATAGCCTCGGTATCTTCTTGATTTAAATAAACTGCTTCTTCAAAATGGTATTCTGCTTCGCTTGGATTGCCCTTTTTGAGGTAAATAGTACCTAAATTAAAATGTAAATCAGCTTTTTCTTGATCATCCTCTGTTTGTTCAAGCGTTCTACTAAAAATATCTAATGCCTTATCGAAATCATTTCTCCCAACATATACTGCTGCTATAGCTTTTAAAACACTAATATCATTTGGATCTATTAATAATGCCCTTTCAAGATATTCAGATGCTATATCTAACTTATCTATACGAGTTGCACACTCTCCAGCATTGATAAGAAGTCCAAGCATCTCATCATCAGTACTACTTTCTATTGCGAGTGATTGATTAATAAAATTAATAGTATTTTCTTTATCATTTTTTAAAGAATGATAAAGTCCAAGAAGAGCATGTGCTGCAGGTTGGTTTGGATCTAAATTTTTTGCTTGATTTGCAGTTTTAATAGCTTGCTCGATAAACATATTGTGTTGTTCAACATCTGCTGTTTTATTAATAAGGGATATATAACCTGTTGCTTTAAAATAAATTAGCTGAAAACTTCTAGCCAATGAAGCAGTAATTGCAGTTTGAATTGGTATTCTAGAATCGTTTCTAGTTGGCCTAATTTTTAAACCTTCTGGAGCGGTACTTGCAAGATCCATGTATTGTTTTACCTTGGCCCAATCTTGGCTTCTAACATAAACTTTATCTCCTAAATGAAAAGCAGCTGTCCATTTATCCTTTGGATGTTCTACTGCTTGTAAAAGAAAAAATTCAGCTTGTTTCCAATCTTTATCTTTGATATATACGCTAGCTGAATTCAAAGCTTTCCCTTGAGAAAAAAGCAAAGAAAACATTATTATAAAAAGAAAAAGTTTTTTTGTATTCATCATCTAATATTCTTTCAATTGGTCAAGTTAGTATTATTATACAGAGATTTCAAGTTGTAAGACGAGATTGAAGCCATTTTTTTCTTAATGTATATTCTTCCTCTGAAAATGAAATAAGTCCCCTGTGTGCAATGTCTTCAATACAAAATGATGCCATCACTGACCCCTCTACCATGGCTTCTTTGATATCAGCTCCATTCATTAAACTAGATATTAGTCCACCAGCAAAACTATCTCCAGCCCCAGTTGTGTCCATAACTTGATCAACATAATATGCTGCAATAGAGAAATTGTCTTGATTATTAAAAAACGAGGCACCTTCTTCTCCTCTTTTAATAATTAGACTTTTAATACCCATATCTAGAATACACTTAGCAATATCGTCTAGTGAAGGATTTGAAAGTTTAGATAGATATAATGCCTCATTATAGTTAATACATAATAAATCAGAATGATACATAGTTTTCTTCAAATCTTCTAGTGCAATATCAATATATAATTTAAATGTATCTAATATGATAAAAGGTTTTGTTTCTATTTGATCTAAAATAGCTAATTGTACTCTTGGTGATGTATTCCCCAAAAGAAGGTATTCACA
>JGI26061J44794_1000734_pt1 | contig 13994 bp, 14 predicted proteins | sample MarorgKNORR_S2LV_5_FD_44794 | JGI IMG/M metagenome (IMG submission 44794) | reverse complement strand
GCCTATTGGGAACTGGTTTCGAGGGGCAAAAATTTTTTTGCAAAAAAGCGGACGTTGGGTAATCGCTTGATTTCATGCTCGCTTATGACTGCATTCGGCCAGAAGCGGACACACAGTCACATGGATTCGGCATCCTATTGGGGATAGAGTGGTGAACTGCGGACTGGAGATGCTGTTATGAACGTAGCTGGCGTTATTGCGATATTGGTAGGTATCTTAATCATCTCTAGTCGCGGCCATTTACTCCTGTTTCCCGATTCCGCTTTACGTTGGTTCGGCAAGGCGATCAAGACCGAATCTCGGACGAGGATACTGGGTGCAGTTGCAATCCTAATTGCTGTGACGATGGTTTGGTCTGGCATGCCCCAACGCTTCGCCCTCGAAACCGTGTTGTTCACCTTCGGCATATTCATTCTCTTATTCGCCATTCCGACGTTGCTGCTGGTTCCAAGTATCTATATGAACCTTGCGAACTTATTTTTGCCTGATGATCTAACCGGAAGTCTGTTTGGTTGGCGGATAACTGGGCTAGTGGGTGTGATCATCGGCGTCGCCTTCTTGATGGTCGGAATCGATACTCTATGACGCATGAATCAGTTTCGACCGCTTCGGGTCGATAGCGGACGGATTGCGATATTCGGAAATCTAGTGAAAAAGGGTCCGCTTTCGGCCAAGAGCGGACATTAAAAAACGTGGTCTGCCCCCCTTTTTCCTTATGCTGTAGCGGTTGAATCGATTCAGGATGTCTATTAAGCTTTTATGATTTCCAAACTTGTAAGCAAATATTGGAATAGGAGAGAAAAATGAAAACCGTGAGTTTGATGAGAATGGGGTTTTTCGGCGGCCTGTTGCTGGCGAACATCGGCGCGTTTGCCCAGGAAAATTGGGAGGTACCCCTTACTGCCAGCGGAGTTCCGGACTTACAAGGAGTTTGGACGTCTGCCACAATCACTACCCTGGAGCGGGATTCGGCACTGGGGGAAAAACTGGTGGTATCGATCGAGGAAGCCCGCAGATTAGAGCAGACTGCTCCCCTAAACTTGCTTACAATTGCTGATAATGCCCCCAGCGATCCAAATCGGTCTGCTCCAACAGATGGTAATGCCGACGCCGGCTACAACGCATTCTGGATAGATCCCGGCACCCGAGTCGCCCAGGTAAACGGAGAGTACCGCACTTCATTCATCGTGCAGCCCAGCAGCGGGCAGATTCCCTATACCGCCGCAGCCGGGCAGGCTTTTGCCGCCTATGGGCGAAACAGTGGCTACGACGGACCTGAGCAACGCCCGCTTGGCGAACGTTGCTTGGTGGGATTTGGTTCCAGTGGCGGTCCGCCCATGCTACCGGTGTTGTATAACAACCACTATCAGATCGTGCAGAATGAAGACTATGTGATGATATTGGTGGAGATGAATCACGATGTTCGTATCATTCGGTTAAACTCCGAACATAACAACGCCGTTTTTAAGCCCTGGCTCGGAGATTCGATCGGACGCTGGGAAGGCGATACGCTGATCGTCGAGACAATCAATTTTCACCCTCANCAGAGTTTTCGGTTCGCCATAAAGCACCGTCTCTATATGCCGCCTACTGCAATAGTTACCGAACGCTTTTCCCGCACTGGTGAAAACGAGATGCTTTATGAATTTACCGTGGAAGACGATGAGGCCTATACTCAGGCATGGACGGCCCAGATACCCATGCGAACAGCTGAAGGCGCGTTATATGAATATGCCTGTCATGAGGGAAATTACGCGCTACCTGGCATTCTTGCCGGTGCCCGCAGAGTAGAGCGGGATTCAAGGTAGATTCGCGATCCGCCAAACCGAGAGGCACTTGGTGCAGCGCTTGGTTCCAGTGTAGTATTCTCCTCCACCTGATGTTGCGCGTGAGACTATCTTGACAGCCGTATAGAGCCTTCTCTGTTAATGGAGAACTACGGAAAGCCAAGGNAAAAACCCGTCCATCCGCTTTAAGTACGCAGTCGACAGTAGACCAGAGCCAATAAATCCAGAATTTGGAATTTTCAGGTATGGAAAGGTCCGCTTCCGGCCAATAGCGGACATTGGTGCTCGCAATATCGCCCATAATAATGAAGGCGCGGGTTCGAATTGACATAGCTTTTGTCCTTCCTATACTCTCGTCATCGCCGACGAGCTCTTTCCGTTCGACAAGTACAACCAAAACTCAGGTATTGATATTCCCGCTAGTGAACCGTGAAATGGAGTGCCCGTCATGAATAAGACTGCCATATATCTTAGCCTGCTAATCGCCGTTCTTTGCAGCTCGCCAGGCTTTGCACAGCAAGGCGGCAGGCCGGAAGACCTGACGCTTTCCAACTTTCAGTTCGGTCCGGTGAACCGCTGGAGCTTCAGTCATCTTCGCGAGGTATTGCCGACGGTCAATATTGAACACGACGGTGATCGCGTTCTTGCACTGGAACAGAGTGGCGAACTGGTTAGCGACTTCAGCCTGCACTTCAAGGGACGCGAACAGTCGATCGATGAAATCGTTAAGAGCGAGTACATCGACGGCTTGTTGGTTCTGAAAGACGGAAAGATCGTTTTCGAAAATTATTACGGTCACCTGACCAAAGCACAGCCGCACCTGATGAACTCAGTCTCCAAGTCGGTAGTCGGATTATTGGCCGGCAAGCTCGCTGGTGACGGCGTCATCGATCTCTCGAAACCCGTGTCGCACTACGTGCCAGCTCTCGCAGAAAGTGGCTGGGGTCCGGACGCCTTGAGAGCAGTGCTCGACATGAAAAGTGGCGCGGACTACACCGAAGACTATCCGGATTTCAGTACCACGTTTCGTTTGCAGGACTGCGCAGTCGGCTGGACTGACAGAGACTATTGCCCGGAGGATGGACCGCGCGGCGGTTACGCTTTTTTTCCGACCATAGGCCGCAGCGAGGCCAAGGTTGGCAAGTTCTCTTATCGGTCAGGTTCGACCGATGTCCTTGGCTGGGTATTGGAAGAAGCCACCGGCCAGCCGCTGGCGGAGCTAATCTCGGAGCACATCTGGAAGCCATTGGGCGCGGAGTTCGATGCCTTTATCACCGTCGATGAAAGCGGGTTCGTGCTTGCCGACCACGGCATGAATTCCACACTGCGGGACCTCGGCCGCGTTGGCCTGCTGGTGCTGAACAAAGGCAAAGCCTTTGGTGAACAGGTGGTGCCGGCCGACTTTATCGAGGACATGCACGCGCAACCGGGTGACAAAAACTGGCCGTATGAATCGTCCGAAGGACTCGAACCGTACTACCGATCATTTTGGTGGGGCGAGGGCAACGACGAGCACGCGCTGAGTGGTTTAGGCATTCATGGCCAGACAATCTGGGTCGCACCCGGGACGGGAATTGTCATCGCCTTGTATTCGACCTGGCCACGCGCCGACGGCGACGGCACCACCCAATTCTGGGGCGCGAATGACGAACTTATGGGGGCGCTGGTTGCGAGGTTTCGATGAACGGGGTCGATGCTCGACAAATTCGCACGGCGCGTCAGATTACGTTTCTGCTCGAACTGGGGCGCTACAGATAGGCACTCTGACCCCATATTTCCTCAACTAGTTTCGAGCATAAATTTCGCGTTTTTCATTCGAAAGCTAGAGGTCTGACGACGTACAAGAGAGCTAGAGGCAAGTAAATTAAAATAATTACTTAACTAAAAAAGAGTCAAATCTCAGGGAAATGCAACCTTAATGACAGTGAATATTGAGTCCCTTGACCTTCCTCACCACGTTCAACCTTGCTACCGAATTTTCATAAGTAGAGCGATCGATAATGGCACCTAATAATTGGTCTAAAGAAGAGCTGCTTGCCTCCGTAGAGGCCTATGCGGAAATGTATCGAAAGCAAGAGCGTGGTGAGAAGTTTGTTAAGAAAAATATCTATGATGAGCTTTCAGCTGCTTTTGACGGCAAGCGGTCCTCTAAATCTTTTGAATATAGAATGCAGAACATTTCACATGTTGTTGATGAATTAGGGTTTGATTTTGTTAAAGGTTTAAAACCAAAACAGAATGTGGGAGACAACGTATATAGAGAAATTGAAATCTCGATAAAAGAACTTAAATTTCTACCAATTACTAAAACAGAGAGACTATCGCATAACGATCTGTATAAAGTAAAAGCTAACCATATTTTTAAGNCAGTCCAAAAACTATTATCCGAGAGTAGCGACCACCCTTTTGGAGAATCAATTGAGTACGACGTAATTTTGGATGATGGTACTAAGCTTCCTCCTAAGGCTGTATTTGGAATCGCTGCGACAGAGGTTCTCGGGTTTCAAGTGTTACCAAAGCACTTTACGGGAGGCATTGATTCACCTTGTTTTAAGATACTTGAAGAATCTGGTTATGTTATAAAACCAAAGGGGGGTTCAACAAAAACTAAAAAACAAAAGCAACAAAGCGATACTAGCATTCCTCTCGATAGTGAGGATGTAATCTGGACGGAAGGTAAGCCACGGAGAGTTATGCACTTGCGACGAGAGAGGAGTTCAGGCCTGGCGCGCGCCAAAAAAGCAGAATTTAAGTCAAAGAACGGTAGATTGTATTGTGAGCGGTGTAAATTAGATCCTGTCGACTTTTACGGACCTGAAGTTGGCGAGGCTTGCATCGAAGCCCATCACACGGTCCCTTTATCAGAGACTTCAGATGACAGGAAAACGACTCTTGATGATCTGCAATGTTTGTGTGCATCTTGTCACAGAATCGTGCACAAGGAACTTCGGTTAAAAGATTCGAGATAACAAAGGGAATTGAAACTACCTTTCGGAGAAATACCCAGGGAAATCTGCCTGTTTTTGCCTATATCTCTATGTGGTCCTCTGTTACGGTAAACTAAGAAAGTGTTGTAAGTATAGATACTTACAAGAGAGCAGAGAGAAACACAAAACCACAGAAACGCCTAACCAGGGGGTTCGAAACCCCCGGGCACCACCCACTTGTTCTATTTGGTTCCATCTAGGGCTATTACATACTATCCTGTACGAACGGTTAGGTATATTTGAGAATAAGGCTATGAAACTACTCATCTCTGCATTTGTCTCCCTACTGCTTATTGGGTTTATGGAGGTTGTTGACGAGGGGATTAGAGCCATATATCAGTATGCATACGATAGATTGAGAGGCATAAACTTTTATGAACTAATGCTCTCTTTAATGAAAGTTAACTTAATAAAATAAAAGGGTAATTCAATGTCTGAAAAAATTGTAGATTTTTCCTTAAAGCATAAAGGCAGTTCATATTCCAGAAATGCGCAGGGTCAGCTAGTTAGTGTTACAAACTGGAAGACTGAAGGTGACAACGATGTATATGGCACCATCTGGGGCTCGATCACATTCTTACAAGATATAGCTGATGCCAACGCTGATGGTGGCACATGTAGCTGGGCAGGCGAAGGCTTTCTGCCAGATGGCTCCAAAGTGATTGGGTTTCAGGAAGGTACCTGGGAGAAATCTGGCAATCACAAATGGAAGCTTGTTATGGAAGGTGAAGATTCAAGCGCAGGGAAAGTGCGTACTGAAAGCGAGATCGAACTCTCCACATTAATATGGGAAGGTACCGTATACTCTCGTGACTAACCTTAAGCAATAACTACAGGGCAAATTATTATGAAGAAAATTTTATTACTTTCACTTTTTATGTCTTACAGCTCATTATCATCAGCAGACAATCATGAAGAATCAATTGATTTAAGTGGTGCTATGACTACCATCAACCTTATAGCAAAGAACCCCTCCGCCTATATTGCTCAATTAAAAAGTAATACAGATACGCTCTCTGCTTCAGGGACTTTACTCGCGGGAGCTTGTATTGCTGTTTCCGGAAATGAATTGCCTGGCGAGATGCAGGTTTTTAACTTCTATCCATCGTTGGAGGCAGCTTTTGCTGGCTACGAAATTCAACTAAGTAATGCCGAAATGCAAGACTTTATCTCCGACCTCGATGATTTTAGGGTACTTAAAGGCTGGGAAACNAGTCGAGTTGTTATGGCGTATGAAGGAGAGATTCTCGATACCTTTGCGACTCGCANTTTGTCTATTGATACTGATAGTCCCCAAACNTATCTAGAGGNCGTAGCTAATTTAAAAGAGGCTTACCATGCTAATGGCTATGAGGACATCTCATTAGATGTATATCAACCGATTGGTGCTGGAAATGATCCCAGTGACTATCAAGTCNTTGCAGTAGCTCCTAATTTAGCAAGACTAGGCGCCATGTTTGACGCTCTTTATTCTACTGGCTGGGCTCAGGAAGCTTTTTCTGGAGTGGCAGCTTCAAGATCAGCATATGTCTCAGACAAGATCTATAAATGCGAAATTGTATACCAGTCCATGTAGTATTTTATTTTGACCTAAAAGCATTGGAGGGATAGCTAGGAAAAGGAATTTTTCTTGGATTCTTCTTAAGCGGGATAGGTTGGATTATTGTTCTTTTGCTTCCTCGAGAAACCAGTAATAGCCCGCAAGCGAGAGTGTCCCAATAACTGTGTAAATCCCGTGATTCATATTAACCTATAGGAGTTATGAATCATGGTATCTATTATGGTAGACAGGAAACTGCTGGACTGTACCCCATAGACGTTAGTTTCTTCTTACAAGGAGTTCGTAGTACTCGTTAATCACCTATTCGACGATATGTATCACGCAGAGGGTCAAGATCTTCGCCATCAATAAACATTTCACCTATCCATTTATGGGTTTGTCCTTGATCCGAAATGTACCTAATTGCCGACCCAGTGATTTCTTTCCCATCGCCAGTGCTACCCGTAATTTTATAATTCCATTCTCCGTTATTCTTATATATATAATGAATCCAAACGTTCCCGCCAGAATCAACCACGTGTTCAGTGATTTGTTTTTTGTATTCATCGTAATAGATAAAGCTTCTGCCAGAGCCTGGACCAATATATTCACGTCCATTTACGACTTTTCCATCTAGGCCAATTTGCCATTCTGCGTAGCCAGTTACTGTATCACCTTTTCTTCCAAAACCTGGCCAGTCGGTTATCCAAATGATTTCAGACATCCATCGACCCTGCATCGCCTCGCTGAATTCTTTAAATTCTTCCGGGCTTGATTGCATACTGGAGGTTTGTTGATTATCAGCAGAAAATGCTGTCGTCGTAATTAATGAAAAGCAAAATAAACTTAAAATCCAAAATTTCATAAATGATTTCCCCTTATAGAGATTGAGTACTGTCCGATCTTATAGGTTTTTAAATAACACTACTATCATTATTTCTGAGCGGTTTTTCCGGCAACAGCAGGGGTGCCGCCTCTAATTCACCCACCCCCGGGGTACCCCCCATTTGTTCTATTTGGTTCCATCTGCACCCTATACATACTATTCTTGATCCTTCATGTGCCACTGCCTCGCCAATAGATGGAATGGCTAATTACTAACTCCAAATTTTGAATAAGCCGAGTTCAATTATGATAAGAATTTATTCTCTCGCGCTTGTAGCTAGCGTCCTATTCGTCGTCCTTTATCTTGTATTCGCGCTTACGGGCGAGATATTCTTTTACGAATCAGGTGAAGCTATAGGCACGATTTCTGGTTGGTGCGAAAGAGTCAGTGGAGGTCTCTTTCGAGAACCTGCAAATACCTTAAGTAATATTGGATTCATGATCTCAGGCCTTTTCATGTTGAGGATACTGACGGCTGAAAATCAGTCGAACACTGAGTTGGGCAATGCGTTTACCGGCCTCAATAAAATTAGCGTCTTATATGCGGTCGCAGTTATCTATCTGGGGCCTGGCTCATGGCTAATGCATGGCACGCATACAGCGTGGGGAGGATGGGCGGACAATTTAAGTATGGTCATGTATATCATTTTCCCCTGGCTGTATAACCTTAAAGAGATGGGACGTTGGAGTGTCAGTCGCTTTCTCTGGACTTATTTTATAATCGTCATTATCTACTCATTAGCCAGATGGTTCTTCGGAGGAAGGTTAGGCATTGGGCTTGATCTATTTGGTCTGTCGATAGGTCTATGGATTATTTCTGAATCGCTGTTTAAATTTTGGTCGCCAACGTTTCGTTGGATGTCTGGATTTGTCGGCTTTATAGTTGCTGCAGTCTTTGGTATTTCACCGCAAGAAATACTGTCAGATCTTGTTGAGTACTGGTGGATTATCTTGTTTTGGGTTCCTGCTCTTTTCTCAACGAGTCGTCCAGCTTTAACAAGGACCTACACACCATGGTTTTTTCTGGGTATGTTTTCGTACCTAGCCGCGTTTGTGATTTGGCTTCAAGGTTATCCTGATACGCCTTATTGCCAGCCTGATTCGTGGATTCAACCTCACGCTATTTGGCACTTAATGACGGCGTTATCAACGTGGTGTATCTTCAAATTCTACAGAACAGAGCGTGAGCGCTAGGCTAAACCGCAGATAGAGGCCGTTGCCGTCAGCTAGGTTGTACTCTTTTTCGCGGGGCTTAGCTTGCTTTACTTCGGTATTAGTAAGAGGGTATGTCATTATTCCAGAGGGGTTAAAGACCATATCGGACGATACTGGTCTGGTAAAGGGAGCATTAGAAATTCTGTGTCAATTCCTTAACTCGCAGCATAATGCTGTATGGAGAATTGATTATGACAGAAAAATTCAATTTCGATGAATCCATAGCACACTCTGTAGCACACTTTGATTTCGTAGGTTTAACTTATTGATTAGATTGAAAAATCGGACACGCTGTCTACTGAAAATCCTCGTCTCGGTGGTTCGAAATATCGTTCTACTCTCTGTTTGCTTGCACTACTGGGCATACAGATTGCGTAACACCTGATAGAGCAGAGGGCGGATGTTCAACTGGCTATAATCGTCCTTGAAATAGCTGGCATAGACCGCCACCAGGTCCAGACTGGGATTCACCAGTAAACCCTGTCCGCCCCATCCCCCCTTGAACAAGAAACCATCCGCTGAGACACTGTCCCACTGATAAATATTATGACTTCCATCTGCACGAACCAGGTTTGGATTAGCCCCGTTAAGGAGCAACTCAATATGCTCGTCAGAAATAATTTGTGTTTCAGACACGGTGGAATAGGACGGAGTAAATAACAAACCAAATCTGGCCAGGTCACGCATATTCGATAGAAAACCACCGTGGCTAAGTGGAATACCATAACGATAAGCCAGAAAAGAAGCATCTGCTTCGGCGCCGATATGCTGCCAGATTTCTCGGCTTACGGTGTCATGAAATGGCTCTCCGGTAAGTTTTTCCACCAGCCATGCCAGAGCAAAGGTATTCATGCCCGAATAGGAAAATTGCTTGCCCGGCTCAGCGTGCCGCGTGGTCTTAAGCGTCTTCAGAAAATCGTAGGGGTTGTCCGGCGCGTTATCTCCACGAAACCCATCCCCTATAGCCATCGAATACTGGTAGTAGCAGGACTGGCGGTCGTCGTACTCATCCTGACAATCCAGGCCCGTGGCCATGTCGAGAATATTGCGGATACTAATCTGTGCGATGTCCGAACCGGCCAGTTCCGGAATGTAGAATTCGATTGCCTTGTCGACGTCGACGCTGCCACGTTCTTCGAGAATTCGAATTAGCGTGGCCGGCAGAACCTTGGCAACCGACCAGTAGATAGGTTTTTCATAGCTCTGCATGCGGGGATAGCTTTCAAAGACTATTTTCCCCTGATGCAGAATTACCATGCCCATGGTGGTCGACTGCTCACTTTCTAATAATTCGCCGAATGCTTTCTGGCCTTCGCTTGTGTCGAGTTTATGCTCGGCGATCCGCGCATCGAGCGCATAAGCCAATTCCTTAACAACGCCACCACGATATACGTTTACCGTAGGGAAAAGCTGATGAACATTGCGGTGCATCCAGCCCATCTGCTCTCCGGTTACCGTCCACCAGATATCATCCTCTGGTAGTAGTCGTTGCCAGTGCTGAATCTCCTCAACGCTGCTGGAAGCTTTGAAATCACTTGCCGAATCTGCCGCCAGGGTCGTAAAACTCATTGGACAGGAAAGAATTAACAGAAGTAGTCTACGCATCGTGAAACCCAGTCATATTTTCGACAAGCATAAATCCCACAGCCAGGCGAGGCAACGTGTTTGTGATGTCAGGCTTCGGTAAAGCGCTGCCGGTTGCTCTATCGCTGTCCTATAATTGATAGATTCCGTCGCAATATACTAAGTCCTCAATCGGCTCGACCCCGATCATTGCCGCTATCGTCAAAGCAATATTTGAGTGCGGAGAAAACGAAGCTGCTAATGCGCCTGCCTCAGATACTGCTTCACCCGAACCAGAGGCCATACAAGTACCTGACGAAACTATTGACCAACCTGTTACTGACGAAGAAACTTTAATAACTTCTGATTCACGTAATTTAAATACAACTAATGAAAGTCGTACCCAATCATCTGTTGTTGAGGATTTACAAAGCTTAATTGATATGTACGAAGAAGGGTTTTTAACTGAAGAACAATTTACGACCGCAAAAGAGCGGCTTTTGAATGAATAAGGTTATGAAACCCCTCCTCAACACAACACTCCTCGCTCTTCTGCTGGTTATTGGATTCTCAGGAGCTGTGAGTGGGCAGGATGAAGAGCAGTCAATATTATAACCCCCGCTGTCAAGCCACCTAACTTCCTATATCCGCTACTTACCAGACCCCACCCCCGGGGCACCACCCACTTGTCCTATTTGGTTCCATCTCACCCCTATACATACTATTCTGGACGAACGATTTGGTTAATTTTTGGTATGCGCAGCGCGCCTATTGGGAACTGGTTTCGAGGGGTAAAAATTTTTTTGCAAAAAAATACATCAATGAGGAACTGGTATCGGATAAGGAAGTAGGGAGCTACTGCATCAATGTTGCTGTCTGCTTTGGGGGGGGTGGATTTGAGGGTTTTCAGGCTAATCCCTAATGACCGCTATGGGGGCGGAAGCGGACCCTCAGTTATTGCTGATATTCATCCCTGCGACAGGCAGCTTCCGGCCAATAGCGGACATAATAAAACGTGGTCCGTCCCTGTTTCTCAAGGTTCACTGCAAGCGATAACCGACGTGGCTAGTACAATGGCAGTAAAAAATTACAATTCATTGTCATCATCCTCCAATTTCTGATCGGAGCCTCGCTTACGGTGTTAGGGGGGGAGGTGACAAATGAATCGAATTCTCGTTCGGAATTTATTCTCATATGCCACCGACCTTTTTTCCTTTATCTTAACGGGCCGCAGCCAGCCCTGCTTCAGCCTGCTGCCTGATATAATGTCGAATCGAATCGAACTGGGCGTCGCTGAAATCGGTAAAGGGTGGCATACCATTAGGGGCAAGAGCGCCTCCACGAACAACTTGTTCAAAAGCTGTTGCAGAAAGTATGACACTTGACGCCCTTAAATCTGGAGCCATGCCTGAGGAAACCGCTTCAAACCCATGACAAAAAACACATGATTCTGCAAACACGGTTGCTCCTTGAGTTGCCAGATCAGTGTTTACTATAAAATCTGAAGAGGCTAATGGTGTGGGAATTCTCTGTGGTGCCGATGCGGGCATGGAGGCAGCACCATCGAGTGAGAAAGTATACAGGCGGCGAGTGTGGTCGCCGTAAGCCCAACCATAGTCCGCCATCACCTGCCCCCCTAGCGCCGCTAACGACCCACCCCAGCCCACCAGTATTGCGATGTATTGTCGACCATTGACTGAATAGGTGATCGGTGGCGCAGATATGCCAAGACCGAGGTTTTCATCCCACAGTTGCTCTCCGGAATCGCCGTTGTATGCAATCAGGTGGCCGTCGGCTCGACCTTGAAATAACAAATTACTGGCGGTAGCCAGAGTACCTGCATTCCATACGCCATCGGCGGGTACTTCCCATACCTGTTGCTGACGAATAGGGTCCCAGGCTTGCAAACTGCCTTCGACTCCGTCTGGTCGGGTTGAGTTTCCGGTGAGAGCAAAATCAACGCCGAAGTGGATTTTCCATTGCTCGGCTTGGAAACCCGAGAAGTCGTAACCCTCGTCGTTCCAAGTGGCAGCCCAGTGGATGGTGGGAATATAGACCAGACCATTATTGGGGTTATAGGACATGGCGTGCCAGCTGTGGCCACCCACGGGAGTGGGATACACAATTGCGGTCCCATTCTCATAGCGCTGACCGGCTATTTCCACAGGCTTACTCGTTGTCATATCGATATGAGATGCCCAGGAGACTTCAGTGTATTTCTCTGCTGAGATCAACTCTCCATTCTCGCGATCGATGATGTAGAAGAAGCCATTCTTTGGAGCATGCATCAGGGCCTTAACCTGTCTGCCTTCGATATTCAGGTCTGCCAACACAATATCCATATTGGAGTTGTAGTCCCAACTCTCCCCCGGCGTAGTCTGGTAGTGCCAGAGGTATTCGCCGGTATCGGGGTCGAGTGCTACCACGGAGCAGAGAAACAGATTATCGCCGCCCCCAGGGCTGCGTATTTTGTGATTCCAGGGCGAACCGTTTCCGGTACCTATATAGAGTTGATCGAGCTCCACATCGTAGGTAAAACCATGCCAGGCATTACCCCCTCCTCCATGCCGCCACCATTCGCCGGTCCAGGTTTCAGCCGCCATTTCCATAGCTTCGTCTTCAAATCCGTCGGCAGGATTACCCGGTACGATATAGAATCGCCATGCCTGCTCGCCAGTATCGGCTTCATATGCCGTAACATAGCCCCGGTTCGGGCCATTTTCCGTGCCGCCATTGCCAATCAATACCTTGCCTTTGAATACTTTTGGCGCACCGGTGATGTACATGGCCAGCTCCGGATCGATCGTTTGCACGCTCCAGAGTTCGCTGCCATCGTTGCGATCGATTCCGATCAGGCGCCCATCCCAGGTCGCGACAAAGACCTTGTCCTCCCAGATACCTATGCCGCGGCTATTGTCCCAACCGGCGCGCATGCGCCGCGCCGCATGTTGCGCCACTTGTGGATCATAATTCCATTTCTCTTCGCCGGAAGTGGCGTCCACCGCGCGCACGATATTCATGCTGCTCACAAAGTACATGACCCCGTCTACCACTAGCGGTGTGGACACCAGGCTGCGATTGTTAGGCAAATCTATGTACCAATCCAGTCGAAGAGCGCTGACATTAGATTGGTTAATTTGAGTGAGAGGACTAAACCGCTGCTCACTGTATGTGCGACCGAAAGCCAGCCAGTTTTCGCCATTGGACTCGTTGCTCATAGCGGCATCGTTGACCAGAATTGGACTCGCCTGTTGCGCAGAAGCAAACGAGCACAAGAGGCTAACAAGAAGCGTTTCCAGCAGATATGGCAGACGGAATGATACAGTCTTCTTCATCGCGCTATTCCCCTTTCTAATTAGATGTTTGAAGTAGGGTAAAGTGCACAGTGAAAGCAAGGCACCGCGTACAGATATAATAGGGAGTTCTTAAGTCGAATACAAACAGCCTGCCTATTCAGAAAAGCCGTCGAAATCTCCTTGAAACTCAACGAGAGTGAGCAATCTAAGGGTATATACGCCCTCAGAGTGCGCGTTTTTGAAGCTCAAATTGAAGGTTTTCCACAGAATCCCAAGTGTNCGCTTTGGGTCGATAGCTGTCATTCAGCCATTGCGCGTCAGAGCCTCATTAAACGTCTGCTCCACCCCCGGGGCACCCCCACTTGCCCTATTTGGTTCCATCTGCACCCTATACATACTATTCTGGACAAACGGTTAGGTATTTTTGAGAGTTACTATGAAGCTCCTTCTCAACACAACCCTCCTCTTTCTTCTGGTTATTGTTTTCTCAGGAAGTGTTAGTGGGCAAGATGTGTCGGATTTTGAAGAAACCAAGCGATTGGCAGAACAAGGAAATGTTTACTCACAGTACCGTTTGGGACTTCTGTACGCCAACGGGCAAGGAGTACCGCAAAATTATGCTGAAGCAGTAAAGTGGCTTCGTCTATCCACAGAACAAGAAGCAAATGCTCTCGTCCAGCATGAACTAGGGAAGTTATACGGCAGTGGACAAGGAGTTCCT
>JGI26061J44794_1000732_pt1 | contig 14018 bp, 11 predicted proteins | sample MarorgKNORR_S2LV_5_FD_44794 | JGI IMG/M metagenome (IMG submission 44794) | reverse complement strand
TGTGCCGGTTGATATCCAAAGAATCGCCGGCCAGATGCATGGATTCTTCACTCTACTGCTGCTTCAAGGCAGCGAGCTAGGGTTTCAACATATTGTCAAAGCGGTTAAAGCAAGTATCTTCAGCACGAGCAAAGCTCAGTCAGCGAAATAACTAGGTCTAGCTCCCTGGCAAGACCCTTCAACCAATCGAACAAGCACCCGGAGGACAGAATGGCGAACTCGGAAAATCACCCAGACTTTGATGCCGTGGTCATAGGGGCCGGCTTTGCCGGATTGGGCATGCTACGGAAGCTGCGGGAAGAACACGGTATGTCCGTCCAAGTGTACGAGACGGGCGACGGAGTCGGCGGCACCTGGTATTGGAACCGCTACCCCGGTGCACGCTGCGACTCCGAGAGCTACATGTATTGCTTCTCATTCTCCAAGGAGATGCTTCAGGACTGGAACTGGAGTGGCAAGTATCCGGAACAGCCCGAGATTCTTTCCTACCTGAACCACGTCGCGGACCGTTTCGACCTCCGCCGCAACATTCAGTTCAACACCCGGGTCACCTCGGCAAGATTCCTAGAGGATGCCAACCTCTGGGAGGTCGAAACAGACCAAGGCGACCGTGTCACATCACAGTTCCTAATCACCGGTATCGGGTGCATCTCATCAGGCAATGTGCCAGACATCAAAGGATTGGACTCCTTTCAGGGAGAGCAGTATCACACAGGAAGCTGGCCCCATGAAGAAGTGGATTTCGCTGGGAAGCGCGTGGCTGTCATTGGCACGGGCTCAAGCGGTATACAATCGATCCCGGTGATCGCCAGGCAAGCGGAGCACCTGACCGTGTTTCAACGGACTCCGCAGTACACGATTCCCGCGCGCCATGGCACCATTGACCGCAAGTTTCTAGAGAAAACGGTAAAACCGAACTACGATGACTTAATGGAGAGGGCGAGGTGGTCCACGGGAGGATTTCCCATGGACCGCGATGAACGCTCTGCTTTAGAGATAAGTGCGGCGGAGCGTCTGGAAATATACGAAGCCAGTTGGGCTGAAGGTGGGATCAGGTTCCTGAGCACGTCCTTCAAAGACGTCAGCACAGACAGAAGGGCAAACGACACTATGGCCGAGTTTATCCGGAAGAAGATCCGCGAAATGGTGCAGGACCCCGAGACCGCCGAAAAGCTCATGCCTACGGACCACCCATTCGGTTCAAAACGTCCCCTCATTGATACCGATTACTTTGAAACATACAACCGCGCAAACGTCGAGCTAGTCGATATTCGTCACTCGCCGATCCAAGAGATCACTCCCAGAGGGATACGGACTGACGACCAAGAGTTCGAGTTCGACATGATCGTATTCGCCACCGGTTTCGACGCCATGACGGGCACCTTCTTCAAGATGGATATTCGCGGTAGAGATGGTCTGCCGCTCAAAGAAAAGTGGTCCGAGGGCCCGAAGACCTACCTCGGACTACAAACGGCTGGATTCCCCAACATGTTCATGATCACAGGACCTGGCAGCCCTTCTGTCTTGAGCAACATGCCGGTGTCCATAGAGCAGCACATCGACTGGATTGCGGACCTCCTACAGCACATGCGTGAACATGACATCAAGAGTGTTGAGGCAGAAGCCGACGCGGAGAAGGCATGGGTTGTCCATGTGAATGAAGTCGCCGAGCCCACGATGTTCATGCAGGCGAACTCCTGGTACCTCGGAGCGAATATCCCCGGGAAACCCCGTGTGTTTATGCCTTATGCGGGCGGTGTCGGGACCTACCGCAAAAAGTGCAATGAGGTCGCAGACAACGGATATGAGGGATTCATCCTCGGTGCTGGCCGTAGAGGGGCCGAAACAGTCAAATCCTAAAGGTTTAGGACCCAGGCGCAAGGCTGGAGGGTTGACGTCATTTCCTTGAGCTGGGATGCAAGGCTAATGTACCCGTGGCGGTGGCAAGAAATACAAATGCTGCCGCGGAGCCGCGGCCTAGCAAGCGCGCTCTAGATGCAGTTCGACAGACCGGAGGGTGGCAAACCTACCGCTCATCCTGGGCCTGTCGAATGGGCACCCCACAGAGACCACTTGTTGCGAGCAGTCACCCTGGGTTGAGCAAACGCCACCTGCATTCATCATTAGCATCAGGTATTGGCGTACTCTCAGTCAGTACTTGGCTCGACCAGATATCCAGAGTCGCCTAGAGATGGTTGTTTATGGTGAAGACGGGGGAGGGTCGAACTCTTCTGTGATACGTATCTGAGATGGCCTTCCTCAAATACAGAATTGGTCCGGGTGGGGATGTTGGCGGCGTGACCATGCCACTTATTTCCCGATTAGCCTCGTCTTTACGCTGGTTGGCATTCTCTATTTTGAAAGCCTGCTGTTTTCGCCATCTAGGCGGATTTGTTCCAGTTCTTCCCAACGTGCGTAGGCCTCAGCCAAAAGCCTTTTCAGTTCTTCGAGCCTATCGTTCGCGGCAACAATGTCAGCCCTGTCCTTTTTGTAGAGTCCTGGATCTCCCATGGTCTGGAACAACTCCTGCTGTTCCCTTTCGAGGCACTCAATAGTCTGGGGCAGTGCATCCAGTTCCTTCTGTTGGCTGAACCCTAATTTTAGCCTTGCCCTGGGTGCCTGAGCCGGTGGGACGCCTTGTTTGCTGGCAGATGTCCTACTCGGTGTTGCTTCCTGGGGGCGCTGACGCAGCCAGTCATCATACCCACCCACGTATTCCTTCACGACGGAGCCGCCTTCAAAAACGACTGTGCTCGTCACGATGTTGTTGATGAACGTCCTATCATGGCTGACGAGGAGAATCGTTCCTGTGTAGTTAACCAAGAGGCCTTCAAGGAGGTCAAGAGTCTCGATATCAAGGTCGTTGGTGGGTTCATCCAGCACAAGGAGATTGGAGGGCCGTGTGAAGAGACGGGCGAGCATGAGGCGCTTACGCTCCCCACCGGAAAGAACAGAAACAAGAGAGCGAGCTTGATCCGGAGAAAAGAGAAAATCTTGCAGATAGCCGACGATGTGACGGATTTTCCCGTTAACGGTAACCGTATCATTGCCGTCTCCAACGTTTTCTATGGCGGTCTTGTTTTCGTCCAATTGCTCAAGGAGTTGGTCGGAGTAGCTGATTTGTAAATTAGTGCCGAGGCGGATTGTTCCAGTAACCGGACTGATCATGCCAAGAAGAAGGCGCAAGAGGGTTGTCTTGCCGCTGCCGTTGGAGCCCAGAATTCCAATCCTATCGCCTTTCAGAATCGTGGTGGAGAATTTTGAGATTACCTGAGTATCGCCATAGTTAAAGCCAATATCGTCTGCCTTTGCCACCAATGTTCCGGAACGCTCAGCCTCGTGGGCTTCCATCTTCACCTTCCCGGGGCGGTCCCGTCTGGACCTGCGCACCTCACGCATTCTTTCCAGTTCCCTCACGCGGCCCTCGTTGCGCGTCCGCCTCGCCTTGATACCTCCCCGAACCCAATGTTCTTCCTGTTGTAGCTTCCTATCGAACAGAGCGTTTTTCGTCTCTTCTGCCTCGCGGTCGGCGCTTCGCCGTACCAAGAATGTCTCATAGTCGCAGGTCTGATCAAACAGCTTGCCCCGGTCAATTTCCACTATCCGGGTAGCGATTCTCTGCAAGAACATCCGGTCGTGGGTAACGAAAATCAAGGCACCCGTAAACCGAACCATCATCTGTTCCAGTTCCTTGATGGAATCAATATCCATGTGGTTAGTTGGTTCATCAAGTAGTAAGATATCCGGCTCACCAACAAGCGCCCTCTTCAAGAGCACTTGACGTTTTAGGCCAGCGGAAAGAGAACTGAAAGCGCGGCCAGCATCCACCCCAAGTTGCGAGAGGCTTTTGCTGACCTGTTCCCTCTTGTACCACACTCCTTCCATATCAAGGTTGTCGTGAATGCGGTCCAATTCTTCGTGTAGAGGCGGCATGCCTTCATGTAGCAACCTGGTGCTTTGGGATGGATTCCGTGTGATCAAATCAACGTATTCTCTGCTTCCGCTGGCGACTACATCAAACACGGTTCCAAGCAACTCATGGGGCACCTCTTGTGAAAGATAGGCTGAGCGTACGCCCCTTTGTAGTGAAACAGCGCCGGAGTCTGGTTTGACGCTTCCCTCTATCAGCCTCAGCATCGTTGATTTCCCCGACCCGTTCCTGCCTACCAGGCCAACTTTTTCTCCTCGCTCAATGGTTAAGTTGACCCCGTCAAAAAGTGGGACGTTACTAAAGGCAAGGGATATTCCTTGCATACTTATGAAGGCCATAAAGGGAAGTTACCTCGCCACCACTATTTTCTTAACGCGACCCACTTGGCTACTTTCCAACCGGATTTTATACCCTGTCTCGAAGGAATATTTTGAAGGCGGGACAACCCTGGCCTGACGGAATCCACAACCAACATGTCCCAAGGTTAAGGACAGTGTGCTATCCGGTCCAGTAAGGATATGAATTGCTTCAGTAGCTCTACTTAACGCTGAATAGCTAGTGAGAACCTAGATTTTTAAGTCCACATGCGGAGAGATTATGGAAGTCGTTGCCGGAGTGTTAACTGCCGACGTGTTCAAAGCTACTCAGCATATTTGGTTCAAAGGAATCGAAGCGCTTGGATACCATCGATTTTCTATTGGCAGCGGGCACTACGCTGAGTGTTGTGGGTCTGATACTGGTGATTTTTAGCGCTACTTGACGAGTTAAACCTGGGAATAGGCTTAAATCGGGTATCCTTAACGGCATTTCGTGCCTACCGCGAATTTGAATATATGTTAACTTATATCTTAGTGGCAGTATTCTGCGCTCTTCTAAAGGCATGCTAGAACGGTATACGGGTATTCACGGGCGTTTCGTCCTTCGGGGTTTCGAATTAGAATACTGTGTCTATCGGTCTCGATGACCAGACACTTGCCAACTCTACACGAACCGGGAAGTTAATTATGGCCTACCAGGATAGAAATTTAACATGCGTGGACTGTTCACAATCGTTCGTCTTCTCAGCCGATGATCAGTCTTATCATGCCGAGAAGGGCTACACGAATGAGCCCAAGCGGTGCCCCTCTTGCCGTCAGTCACGGCGAGCGAGCGGCGGCGGCGGCGGCGGCGGCNNCGGCGGCNNCGGCGGCGGCGGCGGCTTCGGCGGCGGACCTCGCGAGATGCATACCGTGGTTTGCGCCGAGTGCGGAAATGAGGCCTCTGTGCCGTTCCGTCCTCGCGGCGACCGTCCTGTTTACTGCAGCGACTGCTTCAGCCGACAGGGTGGCGGATCAGGCGGCGGCGGCGGACGCTACTAAGCCAATGAATTTGCGGGCGCTCATCCGCGCTCAAACAAAACAGTAAAAATGAATAAACAACATGCCCTTGGCGGTAACACCGCCAAGGGCATGTTGTTTCCGGCACCGTCTTAAGTCCGTGGATTTTTAATTTGATAATTTCTGCCCCGTTCTCGTTGGCCGAGGTGAGCGGGAGATTCAGGTATTAACCAGCCGCAATCTCAATGACGAAATCTACGATTACAGCTGTGTTCCTTGGGATGTCGGACGGCAGCAACATGCGATCTGAGTTTGGCAATTGTCGTTTTAGAGGTCAGAGATTGGCTTAGCCGGCTATCTAGTGCAGCATGTACACATTTCCGGCCGCGTACGTCTCTAGTCCATATCCCGATACCCTACTTTTGTTACCTTCCGGTATCAGTTGTGATAAAACCGTCTCCAGTTCCCCTTCTTTAAGCATTGGATTTACCCCCTCTGATCGGTGCCTTCCTAAATTTCAATCCCTTACTTACCCCTTCATACTCAACCCTATCCTCTTTCTTTCGAGGTCCACTTCTAGCACCGTTACCCAGACTTGCTGTTGAACTTTTACCTCGTCGGCGGGGTTGCTTACGTACTTGTTGGCTAGTTGGCTGATGTGGATTAGGCCGTCCTGATGGACGCCTAGGTCTACGAAGGCACCAAAGGCGGTGACGTTGGTGATTATTCCGGGGAGTTTCATGCCAACGGTTAGGTCTTCAATCTTGTTGATGCCATCGGCGAAACTGAAGGCTTCGTACTTCTGACGGGGGTCACGTCCGGGCCGGGCCAGTTCCTCGATGATGTCAGTCATGGTGGGCAGTCCGACTTTGTCAGTCACGTAGCGGTTGGGGGCGATCTGGGTGGCGATGCTGGCGTTGCCCACCACCTGGTCCAATGGCTGGCCCAAGTCTTTGGCGATGGCCCGAACCACTTTGTAGGACTCCGGGTGCACCGCGCTGGCGTCGAGCGGGTTGTCACCCTCCCTGATGCGCAGAAATCCCGCCGCCTGCTCAAAGGCCTTGGGGCCTAGTCGGGGCACCTTTTTAAGGGCCTCTCGGGTGGCAAAGGGGCCGTTCTCGTTCCGGTAGTCCACGATGGCATTGGCCAGTTTGGGGCCTAGACCCGACACGTAGGACAGCAACTCGCCGCTGGCGGTGTTCAGCTCCACTCCCACGTTGTTCACGCAGCTGCCCACCACATCGTCCAATCGCTCTTTGAGGGCCTTCTGGTCGACGTCGTGCTGGTATTGGCCGACGCCGATGGCCTTGGGGTCGATCTTGACCAGCTCGGCCAGCGGGTCCATGAGTCTCCGACCAATCGAAACTGCGCCTCGGACGGTTAGGTCATGGTCGGGGAACTCGCTTCGGGCCACTTCCGAGGCCGAATACACCGATGCTCCACTCTCGTTGACCATCACGATATTGATATTCGTGTCCAATTCCAGGGTTCTGAGGAAGGATTCGGTCTCGCGGCCGGCGGTGCCGTTGCCCACGGCAATGGCCTCAACATCGTAGAGACGGCACAGGTCCACTATCTTGTTCCCGGCTTCCTGCTCGGCCCGGTCTCCCATATGCGGGTAGACGGTATCGTTGTGCAGCAGACGCGCCTGACGGTCCAGGCAGACCAATTTGCAGCCGGAGCGGAACCCAGGGTCCAGGGCCAGCACGTTCTTCTGCCCCAGGGCCGGGGCCAGCAGCAGTTCTCGCAGGTTGTCGGCGAACACGGCAATGGCGACGTCCTCGGCTCGGAGCCGTACCTCTTTGCGGACTTCAGTCTCCATGGAGGCTTCCAATAGCGGCTTGTAGCGGTCTTGCACCGCCTGCCGGACCTCATGGGAGGCCTCGGTGTCCCCCGTGATGAATATCTCCTGCAACACGGCAACTGCCTGTACGGTTGGCGGCGAGATACGGATCGAGAGTATGGACTCTTTCTCGCCCCGGAGCATGGCCAACACCCGGTGGGAGGGCACCTTCAATACTGGCTCTTCCCAATCGAAGTAGTCGCGGAATTTTCCAGCGTCCCCCCTCTTTCCGGAGACGACTGAGGAAGAGAACGTCCCCTGGGACCAGAACAGCCTGCGAATCTCCCGACGGGCCACCGTGTCTTCACTGACCCACTCGGCGATGATGTCGCGGGCGCCGCTCAGCGCTTCTGTAACGTCTGCCACCCCGTTGACCGTGCGGGTGTTTGAGTCGACATACTCGGCGGCGGCCAGTTTGACGTCGAATTCCTGCTGGCCCCAGAGATGCAGCGCCAGCGGCTCCAGCCCCTTTTCCTTGGCGATGGTGGCTCTGGTACGCCGCTTTGGACGGTAGGGCAGGTAGATGTCTTCCAGTTCGGCCATGGTCTGCGCAGCAAGGACGGCCTGCCGCAATTCATCAATCAGCAGTCCCCGTTTTTCCAGGGATTCCAGGATTGCCGTTCGTCGGGCTCTTAATTCGCGAATTTGAGACAGCCGGTTCCGGATGCTGGTGATGGCCACTTCGTCCAGGCTGGCGGTGTTCTCCTTCCGGTAGCGGGCGATGAAAGGGACGGTGGCGCCATCGTCCAGTAACGAGACTGTGGCTGCCACTTGGCCTTGGCCCATCCCAAGCTCTTGGGCTATTTGAGGTATCGTGAAATCAATCATTCTTGTATGGGTAATCCGTTATGTAGTATCGGCGTGGGTGGCTAAATGCGTTCGGTGATCCGGATGATGTTGTGGCCGCCCTTCTTGGCACTTAACATCTCTACCGATCCCGCAAGGATATACAAAGACCAAGGCTGGGCCGGTTTCCAGGATTGGCTGGGGGTAAGTTGAAACTGTGAATGGTCACAAAATGGTCACATTTGCTGGGTGTTATTCTATACCGTATCGTGTCGTTAGCTACGAATCCTTTATCAAACAACACTAAACGAAAGAGAGTAACAGGCATAAACAAGCTGGGCTATTAACTCTTAATCAGTAGGTTCTCGGTTCGACCCCGAGGCGGGCTGCCACGAAATTAGGCAGCAAAAAGCCCCTTCCAATTTGGAAGGGGCTTTTTGCTGAGATCTAGAAATAAGAAGCGATGCTGTGTGGTTAATCTACAATATCAGCAAATAAGACCATTCATTTGATGAGTTTAGTCAATTAATGGTCNGGGTGAGAGGATTTGAACCTCCGGCCTCGTTGTCCCGAACGACGCGCGCTACCCCTGATATGCCGGGATCAGACTTGTTTGATAAGGCTTAGTAATTGTCGAGGCTCAAACCTTAACCGCTCTTTTCAACCAGGCGATTGAACCGATTCGAATCCACCGAGATTCCAGGAAAGTTCGTTGCTGGGCAGTTGGACTCTAGTTCATATACTTAATAACGCATTTTCCGGCCATTTTTGATACCTGGCCCGAAATCCGTCTACCGCTATACAGNGCCGCACCCAATTTCGGTCTTCTCCGCTAGGCATTCGATGACTCCAGTTGACCCGCAATGTGACTAAGTAGTTAGTCTGATACCCCATAAAACCCACGGAAATTACACCGGAGGGCGGAGGGTGTTCCAGTTGGTAGCTTGTTCGTAGGTATTGCCAATCCGGCAAAGCAACGGCTCCGCCAGATGCTTGCCAACAAACTGAAGACTGAGGGGCAGTCCGTCACTACTCAAACCACAAGGAAGGGACAGGGTCGGAGCGCCGTTGAAATCGTAGGGGACGGTGAAGCGCTGGAAAGCCATTCCACGATTCTCGTCCCTTGGGCCATATAGGCTTTCCAGCGTCACGGGATGCGGCGGAGCGATTGTAGAGGGGCAGGCTAGCACGTCAATGTCCTGAAAAACCAGCCGGACCAGCCCGTTGCACTCATTTCGCAGGACGTTCGCCTCGGCGTAGTCCGCGCCGGTCAGCTTCGCACCCATGTCCAGCCAGCCGCTGAAATACGGGCCGTAGTCATCGCGCCTAGATGGATAAAATTCCCTGTGGGCCGCTAGCGCTTCTGCCGTGCAGAGTACGGGCCACCCTGGCAAATACTTATCCACGTCCGGCATCTTGACGTTCACGATTTGGGCACCCAGAGCTTCCAGGGCCTTCACACCGTCAAGGACCGCTTGGGATAGCTGCGGATCAACCCCATCTCCAACGTACCCCTCATCCAAGCCGATTCGAATGCCCTTCACCCCATCGCCGATCTGGGCCAATATGTCCGGCACGGCATCAGGAAGTGAAGTTGGGTCGTTGTCGTCCTGCCCGGCAATAGCTTGAAGCACGATGCCCGCATCAGCGGAGCTGCGGGTGAGGGGTCCCACATGGTCAAGGGATTCGGCAAGCGCCAGGACGCCGTAGCGGCTAACACGACCCCACGTAGGTTTTAGCCCGACAACTCCACAGGCGGCGGCTGGGAACCTGATCGAGCCCCCGGTATCGCTGCCCAAGGAGGCAAAACAGAGCCCAAGAGCCGTCGCCACACCTGATCCACTAGACGACGCGCCGGCCCATCGTTCCGGGTTCCATGGATTGACCGGAATGTTGAAATCAGGGTTGTAGCCACCCATTGCGCCCTCGGTAAGGTTCAGCTTCCCTAGAAGCACCGCACCCGCTGCCTCTAACCTGGCCACCACAGTCGAGTCGAAACTAGGGATGTGGTTGGCAAGAACCTTGCAGCCGCCCATGGTGCGAACGCCGTTGGTGAAGCATAGGTCTTTCACAGCGACGGGCACCCCATGCAGGAGACTCCTGTAGTGACCGCCGGCGATTTCCTGTTCAGCTTTTTTCGCTGCGAGTTCTGCGTGCTCCGTCATTACAGTCGCATAGCTCTTAAAACGACCATCTAATTGGCCGATCCGTTGGAGAATCTCGGCGGTAACTTCGACGGGCGAGATTCTCTTGGACCGAATTAGGCCGGCTAGCTCTGTTATCGGTTTGTAGTGTATTGGAACATCAGCCATTAGTTGGACTCCCTTCCGTTGAGGTTATCGACGTTGAATATACTAGGCGGTCTGTTCACACCAAGACCAGTTGGCCGATAGAATAGGGGTGATTTACAGACCGGTTTCTCTCCTGGCAGTCGTTGCCCTCATGTTGACCGCGATATCCTGGCGGGAGCTGAGTTTAGGGGTATTCCTGGAGCCACCACCAGGCGGCGTATATTGTCGGTCTGTACCAACCCTTCAACTCCTGAACTCTAACTCGATTTCAATGGTTGCCAACATGGAGAACTGCTTTCCCCGGAAAGCTACGGTCCAGAAGCTGACCCGCCACATCTGCGATTTGCGTCCACGGTGCTTCAACGCTGATCCTAGGGGTGAGTTTGCCCGTAGCAATTAGTCCGGCGAGACGTGCCAGACCGACCGCGGCGGGTTCGGTATGCAATTCATCGAAGAGGATGAAACCATACAGCGTGGTGCGGCCTGTCGTGAAAAACTTGCGGACATCAAAGGTCGATTCATCGGCGGCTGAGATACCCAGTGACACACAGACACCGTCCTTGGCCAACGACCCTAACGCTGCCGCTAGGGCCGTCCCACCCAGAGATTCCACTACCAGGTCGTAGGGCCCACTCGCCGTTAAAGCCGCGATGTCGTTACCGATAACGACCTCATCTGCCCCAGCTTGCTGCACCTCAAGGACTTGGTCGGCACGGCGTACCGAAGCGACCACATGGGCACCGGACAACCGTGCTAGTTGGACCGCAAAATCGCCTACTCCGCCGGTAGCGCCGGTAATGAGCACACGACGACCGAGCAACTGCCCCCGTTTAGCCAGGGCGTAGAGGGCAGTCAGGCCAGCGACAGGTAACGTGGCCGCCTGGGCGAAGGTGACGGCGTCAGGCAGGGACGCGAGTGCATGGCTGGGAACTGCCACATGTTGCGCCCAGGCACCATCGGGCAGGAAGCCCACAACACGCCCACCCGTGTGAGGACCTGAGCCATCTGCAGCAGCTTGTTCCACCACACCAGCGAGGTCCCAGCCTGGACGCCAGCCGTCCTCCGCTTGGATGGATCGGCGCGTTTCACCGCGGTTGAGGGAAATGGCCGACACGCGTACCAATGCTTCCGAGGGCAAAGGCTGCGGCATTGCAATATCATGGATGATGAGTTTGCCAGGGGCCTTTTGGTCGACGACGACAGCCTGATTGGTTGTCATAGAAATCTCCTTACAACTGTGCGTAATGTCAATTGTTTTTGTGGAAGGACAATCAGGACCGATAATCAGGTCAGCCTGGCACTTCCCATGAATCTCCTGAGCAGAATCTCCACGATTACGATGCCAGATCTGTTGAACCCGGCCTTTAATTATTGGGTCATAGCCACGCTTCAGCCTCTACAACACACGGCGTTACACCTGGGTATAGTTTATAGGTGATTCGTAATCAGTTGGTGCGCCAATATTCGCTAGATGTACATCTAGCGGTAGAAGAGGGCGTCACCGCTTCGCTCAGTCAGCCGTGAGACGCTGGAAGGAGGTCTTGGGGAAAGAAGCCAACAATGCCGCCTTGCTCTCTGAGCGGTTCACGAAACCGTGCTTCACTCCTGCCGGGGCTAATACAGTGTCCCCTGGGCCCAGCGTGACCACTTCGTCTCCCAGCACCGCCTCTAGTGTCCCTTCAACGATGACCATCGCTTCTTCCGTGTCGGGATGGATATGGGTGGTGACCCGGGCACCAGGTTCGATCTCAAGATGCCCCACCCAGAGGGATTCGGCACCGTGGCTGGCATCCACCAGGATGGTCCTGGGGATACCCGGATAACCCTCTTCCGTCTTGGCGTTGGCTCGGTACAAGATAGGCATCATTCACCTCTGTGATCGGCAATACGGTAGACAGTACCGGATTGTATGAAAAAGGGGAAGCGCGTCCCCAATCTCGTAGGAGGCGCGGAGTTCAAGAGGAGCCGGAAAGAAATCCCCTTACAGAGGGTGGCGGCGAGGGAGTCTGACAAAAAAGAAGTGCCATGATCCCGATGTCCTGCTTGATCAGTGCAACGCGAAGGACCGGGTATCATGCGGCGGGCTAGGTTCGCGTTTGTTGCCATTCTGGCTGGGTCACCGCGGAAGGCCCGCCAGGGTCTTGAACCTGAGCCAAAAAGAAGTCCTTTTGGTGCTCCCGAATTTTACACCGAATCAGGCAGGCTGATCAGGACTCCCTTTTCGGTGCGGTCTTCCGGCTCACCTAGGCGACAACTAGCTATCGAGTCCTCTCAAGATATCATTCAGGGCATCATCTAAGGCGGGGTCCAGATCAACAGGTTCCACAAAAGGCGTGTACACATAATCCTCCCGTATCCTGTCGATCAGCTGCTTCGCCTCAGCGTTGGCTTCGCCTATCTCTTCCAGTCTTTCCGCCAGCTGGTTGGATTCAGATTCGCCCATGGTTCGAAGTTCGCTCAGGTCCAGGTCCAATTTGAACATAGACCTCACGCGGCGCATGATGTCGTAATAGGACTGATGATCGATGTTGATCCCTAATTGCTCGTTCTCTCTAGTTGTAAAGGGGTACAGAGGCGCCATCGCACCGAACCGGAACATCTCGACATCCGGATATTCATAATGGGCCAGGGTCACTAGNGCCATGGCTATGGTGGGGCCTCTANGTCCTTCACTGCCGTAACTGGAGAACTGTACGCCGTACCGTTCCAGAGTCTCTTTCATNTCCGCCTTGCTGTACACGCAGTTGATCCGGCGCTCAAGATCGGGTGGAGCGCTCCCGTTGACACCCTCGACCGCGACTGTCTGGCTGATGCCCAAGTCACTGATGCCCTGAAAGAAGGCTCTGGCATAAAGTTCTATCTGGTGCGAGGGCTCCTCTCCCAGAAAGATGATCAACCCGTTTCCAGCGTCGTAGAAGGCATTCTCACGCTGCAANGGGCCAGCNGGAAGCCCATCCANGTAGGATGTCTTGGGCCGATAGGTGTCATGTGTCCCAGCCANTTGGAAGGGATAGCAAAGCTCGGAAACCGTCCGGTCCATCTCACCGATNTTTTGGGCTTCCAGNTTTTCGATCAGGTATCTTGGGAGTCCACTGGAGATTCTNCCTCCGTTGGACCACTGCCGCCGCCACCCGGCTAGTAAGTACCGTGCCTCTGGTTTGCTTTCAAATGTGACTAGCGAGTCAGCCATTTTGTGTCCGTTCCTCTGTTGGGCCTTATCGAATTCAGGGAGGGCGTTCGCGCCTTGTTGCATCGAGAAAGCCCAGTGGTAGTGCTTTCCACCGGGTAGTCCTTCCTCTAAGGGTCACCGCACTAACACCGTGGCCCTTGTCTTTTCCTATGCTTCGTTGGCAAAGACAAAAGTCGGAGGAGCAGTGACACCCGCCTCTCCCATGGCCGACTTCAATTCCTCTTGACTAAAGAATGCCTGAGCCGTCTCGATGGTGTCCCACGTGTTAATAACGGTCACCATGTTAGGGTCGCCTGCATGCCGTAAGACCACGGCACTTCGTTCGCCCCCTCTTTTCTAATGGGTTCGAACTGGTCGAAGAGAGATTTCCAAGTGTCAAAATCTTTAACTGGGTGGCTGGCAATGGTATATGCTGCCATGATTCCTCCAATGATCGCTGGATTAGTTAACCGGATATAGCTAGACGATTTACCTTGGGGGATTATACGAGACACCACCCGTCACCGGAGGCCCCAGACAAACTTAAAATGCTGTGGTTTCGTTAGGTGTTAGGTGGTATNGAGTTTCGAACATTTGGTTGAATTAAAAGAGGGTGATCAACCGTGCTTCACCACCATCTGGAGTTGGGTCGAGGGTTGGCAAAGGGCTTCGAATGCTCCCT
>JGI26061J44794_1000724_pt1 | contig 14146 bp, 16 predicted proteins | sample MarorgKNORR_S2LV_5_FD_44794 | JGI IMG/M metagenome (IMG submission 44794) | reverse complement strand
CAGGTGCCTCCCCGTCGGGTCATGTCGAAGGCCTGGCGCATGGTGGACGGCATGCCGATGCACTCCATGGTGAAGTCGAAGCCCTCGCCACCCGTCACCTCGGCAATGGCCGCCGGCAGGTCCTCGGGAAGCACGCCGTGGGTGGCGCCGAAGGCCTTGGCCCGGTCCAGNTTCCCCTCGTGCAGGTCCACGGCCACGATGGCCGCTGCCCCGGCGATCCGGGCGCCTTGGATCGCAGCGACGCCGACCCCACCGGCGCCGATCACCAGCACGGACGAGCCCGCGGTGACCTTGGCGGTGTTGAGGGCGGCACCGACGCCGGTCGTGACACCGCAGCCGACGAGTGCGGCGACGTCCAGTGGGACGTCCTTGTCGATCTTGATGGCTGCCATGCCGGGAACGATGGTCTCCTCGGCGAACGTGCCACAGCCGGTCATGGCGCCGACGACCGTGTCGCCCCGCCGGAACTGCGGGTTGGAACCCATGGCGATGAGCCCGTTGATGCAGAGGTTGGGCTGGTTGCGGCCGGTGCAGAACGGGCAGGTGCCGCACGGCGGGGAGAAGGCGATGATCACGTGGTCGCCGGGCACAACATGGGTCACGCCGTCGCCGACGTCGGTGACGACCCCTGCTCCCTCGTGTCCCAGGACGGCTGGCGGTGCCTGGGGGATCGTNCCGTTCATGGCAGACAGGTCGGAATGGCAGACGCCGCTGTGGGCGATCTTCACCTTCACGTCGCCGGGTGCCATGTCCCTGAGGGTCACGTCGTCGGCTACCACCAACTCCTCGGTCGGACATTCCATGAGGATCGCTGCGAGCATCGGGGCTCCCCTTCGTCTTCGGGCATCGGGCTCGATGCCAACNTGGGCCAACGTACCGGTCTCCGGCTGCGTAGGTGAAAGCGGACGGTTGGTCGTCTGGCGTGGGCCCGGGGCTAGCGTCGCCGCGTGGACCTCAGGACGACCCGCTACGAGACCGTCGGCTCCACCGGAGTCATCTTCCTGTCCCGCCCCGATCGCCGGAACGCCTGGACCGGACGAATGCANACCGAGTACCGGTGGCTCCTGGCCGAGGCGGAGGCAGATCCGGCTGTGAGGGTCGTGGTGGTCACGGGCGACCCGGAAGGCGGCGCCTTCTGCGTGGGCGCCGACGCCGCAGCGCTCGACGGCCACATCGCCAAGGGTGGATACGACCCGGGAACCAGCGCCGACATCCCGACACCGGGCTACGGCGTGAATCCGGCGTTCGACGCCGACTTCGCCTACCACTTCGGCCTCTCCACCCCGGTCGTGGCCGCCATCAACGGCGCCGCTGCGGGGGTGGGCCTGGTGCTGGCATGCTTCGCCGACCTCCGGTTCGCCGTACCCGGTGCCAAGCTCACCACCGCACACGGGAAGCTGGCCCTTCCGGCCGAGTACGGGCTGTCGTGGCTGCTGCCGCGCCTCATCGGTCTGGGACGCGCCAACGACATGCTGCTGACGAGCCGGGTGGTGATGACCGACGAAGCCCTGGGAACGGGCCTCGTGAACGGGCTGTCCGATGGTCCGGACGTGCTGTCGCACACGCTCGACTGGATCGAGGAGTTCCTCTCGCCCGTGGCCAGGTCAAGCCTCGCCGCCACCCGCCGGCAGGTCTACTCGGACCTCCACGGCGACGTGGCTTCCTCCGTGAACCAGTCGCTGGCCCTGCTGGACGAGCACATGCGGACCTCCGACTACGCCGAGGGGGTCCGGGCGCTGACGGAGAAACGGCCTCCCGACTTCACCTGAGGCGAGCGGCCGCGGCCGGCACCCCTGGCGGCGCTACCCCTCCAGGTTCCGATCGGACAGGACGATCCCGTCCTCGTCGGCCCACAACCACATGCCGGGAGACACGTCCACTTCCCCGATCCTCACCTGCACGTCCCTCTCGCCGGCTCCGCGCTTCACGCTCCGACGGGGGCTGCTCCCCCGGGCACGGATCCCGATCGTGGTACCGCGGAGCTCTCCCACGTCGCGGACGCAACCGTCCACGAGGATTCCGGCCCAGCCGTTGTCGTCCGCCATCTGGCCGAGGTTTCCCCCCACGAGGGCGCAGCGTGTCGAACCACCGCCGGCGATGACCAGCACCCGACCTGCGCCGTCCTCCTCCAGGGCGTCGCGCACCATGGAGTTGTCCTCGAGGACCGCCAGGGTGCTGACCGGGCCCGAGAACGAGGTGGCGCCGCCGTAGGACCCGAACGCCGTGTCCAGGACGACGACCTCGTCGCCGTGCCCGTCGCAGATGTCTGCGGTGGGGATCACCCGGCCGATCCCCCGATGAACTCGTAGAGGCGCGCCTTTGGTCGCCCTACGCAGGCCACCAGCGGTCCGTCACCCGAGAGGTCGCCCCGGACCAGGATGGGCCGCTGCAGGAGCGCCTTGCGCCGGGCCAGCAGCTCGACCACCGCTGCAGGATCCCCGACGTAGTCCTCCTCCACGAGCCCCAGCTTCGAGAACTGCGAGTCCTTCCTCACCAGGTCCTCGACGGGGCCGTCCAGCCCGGCGGCGATGCGGGCCAGGAGCGCCTCGTCGGGCGGCTCCTTCATGTAGGGGATGACGTCCACTTCCACCCCGAGCTCCTCGGCGACCGCCAAGGCGTTCTTGGAAGCATGTCAATGGGGGTTGTGGAAGACGGTCAGTCCTGCCATGCGTGGGCCTCCGTTCAACGGTCGGTCAGTCGGGGTACTCGACGTGGGCTCTCAGGTGGGTGCCCGCCTCGTCGGTCCAGCCCTTGGATCGGGCGTAGGAGACCATTCCGGAGAAGCTCTCGTCCCAGGAGGTGGTCACCGTCGGGCCGGGTTCCCTCTCCCATCATCGCTGCAAGGTCGGGAACGGAGAACCCGCCCGGAGCCTCGACGTGGAAGTCGGTGAACACGACGTGCCCATCGACCCGCACTGCGCCCGTCTGGTCGACCCGGATGATCATCGTGCCATCCCTCCCTAGTACCCGCGCCAGACAGGGTCACGGCGCTCGCGGAAGCTGGCAATGCCCTCCTGTGAATCCAGGGTGCGCGAGTTGAGCTCCACCGCCCAGGCCTCGTTGTCCTCCAGCGTCCGACGGTCGACGTCCAGGGAGCGGTTCACCAGCCACTTGGTGAGCATGAGGCTCCTGGTCGGACCAGAGGCCAGGCGTTCGGCCCACTCGGTGGTGGCATCCTCCAGGTCGTCGCCAGGGACGACCTTGTTGCAGAGCCCGATGCGAAGGGCCTCATCGGCGGGGATGTCCTCGGCGAAGAACATGAGCTCCCTGGCCTTCTGCAGGCCGACCAGACGGGGCAGGATCCAGGCCCCCAGGCCATCGGGCACGAGGCCCCGGCGTGCGAAGACCTCGATGAACTTTGCGTGGTCGGCCATGATCACCAGATCACAGCAGAGGGCGAGGTGGGCACCCACGCCTGCGGCCGTGCCGTTGACGGCGGCGATGACCGGCAGCTCGCAGTCCAGGATGGCGGGCATCAACTTGAGTTGGCCGTCCAGCATCATCCGTCGCGCCTCGCCAACGGCCGACTCGGGGGCACCGTCGGGCCGCGGAGCGGTCTCGCGTCCCACGCTGATGTCAGCCCCGGGACAGAACAACTTCCGGCCAGTTGCCGTTATGACAACGGCACGTGCCTCGAAGCGGCCGTTCAACCCGTTCAGGAGGGAGGCCATCCGGTCCCGCATGACGGGCGAGATGGCGTTGCCCTTCTCCGGGTTGTGGATGGTGATCCAGGCGACCTGGTTCCTGATCTCGAACCGGACCATGTCCTCGGGGCTGTCGCCCGGGGTGAGGTTCTCGCCGCTGGCCATGGAGCCGACGGTAACCCGCCCCGGCACCGCCCCGACGAGACGGGCAGCTGCCGGGCCCAGGTCCCGTGCGAGGCTCAGACCGCGTCGGAGCCGCGCTCGCCGGTCCGGATCCGGACCAGGTTGCCGACATCGGTCACCCAGACCTTGCCGTCGCCGATCTTCTCGGTGCGGGCTGCGGCCACGATGGCATCCACCACGCGGTCAGCCAGCTCGTCGTCCACCACGACCTCGACCCGGGTCTTCGGGGTGAACAGGACCTTGTACTCGGTCCCCCGGTAGGTCTCGCTGTGGCCGCCCTGTCGGCCGAACCCCTGCACCTCGCTCACCGTCATTCCCTGCACCCCGAGGGTTGCCAGGCTGTCCTTCACGTCGTCCAACTTGAAGGGCTTGATTACCGCCGTTACCAACTTCATTTCCCGCCTCCCGGTAGGTGATGCGTCAACGCCGCTTTCGGCGCCAACTGTTGATACAGATCATCGCTTGTACCATCTGCAATGGCAAGTATCTGGCACTTATATGACATCTACTACCCATTTGTATCAGTACGATAGACAATCAACCCACTAGGCTTGCGGCCATGCCCACACCGTCCATCGCCGAGTTCACCGATGCCTCGGGGCGTCGACGTCGCATGGTGGTCCGGCTGGATCCGACGGCCGCCGTACCCCTCTACGAACAGCTCCGGGCCCAGGTCTCGGTCATGGTCGCCGTCGGGCGGCTCGAGCCGGGATGCAGGCTTCCCACGGTCCGCCACCTGGCCGCGACGCTCGGGCTGGCCCCCGGCACCGTGGCCAGGGCCTACGGCGAGCTGGAACGCGACGGGACCCTGGTCGGGCAGGGTCGACGCGGCACCTTCGTCTCCGCAGAACCACCGCACTCGGAGCCACTGCGGCAGCGCCGGGAACGACTTGCCGCCGCTGCGGACCGGTTCGCGTTCGAACTCCGGCAGCTCGGGGTGGACGCCGACGAATCCCACCGACTCCTGGACGAAGCCCTCACCCGTACCGCTGCCGACGAGGCGGNCATCGGAGCACCCACGAGCTGACCCTCGGAGCCGGACCAGCCAACCGGTCGGGCCTGTCAGCCCCCGCTGCCGAACACCGGTGCCGGGTCCGGGGCATCCCGGATGGAACGGTGTACCGCCTCGCCCACCTCGGCCACCTCGAAGCGGCGACCGGCGACCGATACCACCGGGCCGTGCTGCCATCCGTCGCAGACGTTCAGGCTCCCGCCCGTTGCCTCGAACACCCGACCGGTCACGTCACAGTCGGCGCTTCCCAACCAGACCATCAACGGCGAGACGTTGGCAGGGTCCTTGTCNTCCCACCCGTCCGGGGCCTCCGCCCCGTAGAAGACACCCTCGGTCATGCGGGTACGGGCGTCAGGAGCCACACCGTTCACGAGCACGCCGTAGCGCCCCCACTCGGCCGCCGCCTGCACCACCAGCAGGGCGATGCCCGCCTTGGCCGCTGCATAGTTCCCCTGCCCGATGCTTCCCATCAGGCCGGCGCCGGAAGAGGTCATCACGACACGCCCGTCCACCTCCACCCCGGCCTTGGCGAGGTCCCTCCAGTAGGCGATGGCATGGCGGGCCGGGGCGAAGTGCCCCTTCAGGTGCACACGCGTGACCGAGTCCCACTCCTCCTCGCTCATGTTGGCCAACATGCGATCCCGCAGGAAGCCGGCATTGCAGACCAGCGTGTCGAGGCGACCGAAGGCGTCGATCGCCTGGGCCACCATGGCCTCGGCCTCCCCCCAGTCCGCCACGTCGGAACCGTTGGCGACCGCTTCGCCNCCCATCGAGCGGATCTCCGCGACCACCTCGTGGGCGGGTCCTCCGGCCGGACCATCGCCGTCCCTGGAGACGCCCAGGTCGTTCACGACGACCTTCGCCCCCTCGGCGGCGAATGCCAGTGCATGGGCCCTTCCAAGGCCCCGACCCGCACCGGTCACGATCACGACCCGTCCCTCGCAACTACCCATCGACCCGACCGCTCCCGCCTCGTCCATCCGGAGATCCGCCACCAACCCTAGGGAACGCCGTGAACTGGGCGGCCACCGGACCGTGGCGACCTGAAGTCACCGCTCAACCAGCGACCCGNACCTCGCCGACGTGCACACCGGAGTGGTTCACGAGTAGCGACGGGGCCGGATCCGGGAGGCGGCCCCAACGGGCCAGGATCCACTCCACCGCAACCTCGGCAGCCCGGGCAGCGCCGTCGCGGACCTTCAGGGCCAACCCGATGCCATCAGCCGGGAGCACGGCGCAGAAGACGCCCTCGGCGCCCGTCTTGACCACCGTCCCACCTGTCGCAGCCCCGATGAGGCGCGTGCAGGCCCGGGCGCTACCGGCCACGAGGAACGGCTCGCTCCGCATGGCCGATAGCAGGCGGTGGGCCGGCGAGCCGGCGGGTTCGGCACCGATGGCCGCCCATCCCGAGGCCAGGCGGTCCAGGGGCATCGACCAGACCGGAATCCCGCAGCCNTCCACCCCGGGATGGGCGGCCGTCAGGTCCACACCGCAGGTACGTTCGATCGACGGGGTGACGTGGTCCGCCTGGAGCCGGTGGCCCGGGTCGAGGTAGCCGTCCAGCGGCAGGCCCAGGTGGCGAAGGACCGTCAGGAAACCCGTGTGCTTGCCCGAACAGTTGTTGTGTACCGCCGTGGCCTCGCCACCGGCGGCGGCCAGGACGGCGGCAGCCGGGACGGAACTGGGGACCTGTACCCCNCAGGCGAGGGCGGAGGCATCCAGGTCCAGCCGTGCCAACCACGCGGCGACGGCATCCACGTGGGCCGGCTCGCCTCCATGGCTGGCACAGGCCAGGGCCAGCTCGACGTCAGTGAGGAGGAAGGCGTCGGCGGCGCCGGTGGAGACCAGCGGAAGGGCCTGGATCGGCTTGATGGCCGATCGGGGCATGACCGNGCGGGTGGCGTCACCCCACGCCTCCACTATCCGGCCGGACGCGTCGAGGAGGACGGCGTCCACCTCGTGGAGGCTCTCGACCCTCCCGCCGCGGATCACCTCCACGAGGAGCGGCCCGCTCATGCTGGGTTCACGCTTCGATGGTCTCCACGGGGTCGATCATGGCAGCACCTGCGGCNCGGGGTCCGTGCACGAGGGCATGCAACCGGTCGATGGTGCGGCTGGCTGTCGTCTCGAAGAGGAAAGGCACCACGGCATGGACAGCGGCAGCCAGTGCCGCCCCTGCCAGCAGGCCGGAGGTGGAGAGAGCGAAACGGGCGTGTCCCGCCCAGGACTCGTTGATGCTGGCCGGGTGTGCGGTGAAGACATTGGTGATTGCCATGCAGAAATCCTACGCAGACCCAGACAACCGCATCCTGCGTTCTCGCGCATGATTGGGTACTTTCTGCATGATTAATGCTCATCTATGACTATTCCTGCATTATTCTTACTTCATGGATGAGATCGATCGAGATCTGGTGCGCCTCCTCCAGGAAGATGGGACGCTCTCGGCAAGCGAGTTGGGCGAAGCCGTGGGGCTGGCGGGCACCTCCTGCTGGCGACGGGTCCAGCGGCTCCAGCAGCGGGGGGTGATCACCCGGAGGGTGGCCCTTGTGGATCCGGCATCGGTCAACCTCGGCGTTGCCGCCCTGGTCGAGATACGGACCAACGACCACTCGGCGGCTTGGCTGGACCGCTTCACCGCCGGAATCGACGAGTTCCCCGAGATCGTCGCCGCATGGCGAACCAGCGGTGAGGTGGACTACATGCTCCGGGTGCTGGTTCCCGACATCGCCACCTACGACACCTTCTACAAGCGGCTGATCCGACGGGTGGACCTGTTCGACGTCCGCACCATCTTCGTGATGGAGGAACTCAAGTCCACCACAGCGGTTCCGCTGGACTACGCCTTCGGNGACCCAACCCCGGGAACCCGCCAGTCGCTCAGCGGGTGACGCCCACCACGGCACCGGAGGTGGCCTGCACGAGGTCCCTGGGCTTCACCGGAAACACAGAGTTGGGAGTCCCGGCGGCCGCCCACACCTCGTCGAAGTCCATGAGGTGTGGGTCCACCACGGTCCGGAGTGGAACGGTGTGACCGAGCGGTGGGGTCCCACCGATGGCGAACCCCGTGGCAGCCCGCACCTCGCTGGCTCCAGCGATCCGGATCTCGGTGCCCAGGTAGTTGGCGAGGCGCTCCTCGTCCACCCGCCGGCCCCCGGAACAGAGGACCAGCACAGGCCTCACATCCGCCATGAACACCAGCGACTTGACAATCTGATCTACGTGGCAACCCACGGCCGCCGCCGCATCGGCTGCGGTGCGGGTCCCCCTNGGGATAGCTGCGCACCTCCACCTGGAGGCCGGAGGCCTCGGCCTCCTCGGTGAACCTGGCGATGGCATCGGAACGACGGCCCATGCTGGATCGACTCCTCGGTTCAAGGTGGGGCTCCGGGCCCGGCGGTCAAGCCGTCAACCCGGACGAATGCTCAAGGTGGATCCTACGCCGCCTCCGGCCGATCAACCCAGTCCGGANGCCGCTACGGAGACGGGCCACGTACTACCGTCCCGCCCATGGCCGACCGACTCCTCCTCTACCACAACCCTGGCTGAGGAAAGTCCAGGGGCGCCCTCGGCATTCTCGAGGAGCGCGGCGTCGAGTTCGACGCCATCGAGTACCTGAGGGACCCGCTGGACCGGACGACCCTGGAATCGATACTCCACCTCCTGGACGGCCCGGCAGCAGCCCTGGTCCGACGGGACGCAACCTTCGAGGAACTGGACGTGGACCCGGCACGGCTGGTCGATGCTGCGGACGTCGTAGACCTCCTGTTGGAGCACCCGACGTTGATGCAGCGCCCCATCGGCGTCCGAGGTGGGCGGGCCGTCATCGCCCGACCAGCAGAGCTGATCCTCGACCTCCTCGACGGCTGAGCACCAGACCTCCACCCGGATGCTGCCGCAGACCATCCTCAACGCCGCCCGACGCTTCGGCGACCGGGCTGCCTTCAGGTTGGCGTCGGGAGCGTCGGTCTCCTACTCGGACCTGGATCGGGCCTCCGACGAGGTGGCTGCAGGCCTGGCGGTGCGAGGCCTGGGTGAGGGCGACGTCCTCCTGCTGTCGCTCCCGTCAGGCCCGGAGTACGCGGTGGCCTATCTGGCCGCCGCCAAGGTCGGTGCCGTCACCGCAGGTGCGAACCCCCGACTCCGGGCCCGCGAACGGGGCCTGGTGGCCGACACCGTCGACCCGGCCCTGGTGCTGGCCACCGAATCCCTGGCCGGCGGACTGCCGGACGACCTGGCGGTTGAACTCGTCACCCCGACCGAGGACCCCGGTCGCATGCTGGGGACACTCCGGGTGGCCCACCACAACGTCCCGGACCTGGCAGAGGACCCCGGGCGGGCCGTCTGCATCTGCTTCACATCGGGGTCCACAGGCGACCCCCGTGGCGCCTGGTTCACCAACCGCCAACTCGCAGCCATCGCTGAGATGGACTCCGGCGGAGCCTGGGGATCCGGTGGACAGCTGGTGGCGGGAACGGCGTCCGCACACGTCGGCGTGATGACGAAGCTCCCCTGGCAGCTCGCCTCGGGCGCCACGATCCACGTCATGGACCGGTGGGACGCCGGGCGCCTGCTCGACCTGCTGGAACACCACCGCCTTCCGGCCGTGAACGGGGTGGCAGCCCAGATCGCCCTGCTGCTGCGACACCCCGACTTCGACGACCACGACCTGTCCAGCATCCGCGCCATCGTGGTGGGTGGCGGCCCGTCACCACCGGCACTCGTCCACGAGGCCCGGCGACGATTCAACGCCCCGTACTCCATCCGCTACTCCTCCACGGAATCCGGGGGCATCGGCCTGGGTACCTCCCTGGAAGCCGACGACGAGGAGGCGCTCCACACGGTCGGGAGACCGCGCTCCGGGGTGGAGGCCGAGGTGAGGGGTGAGAACGGTCGACCGGTGGAGCCCGGCGAGGTCGGAGAGATGTGGCTCCGGACGCCCAGCGCCATGTCGGGATACTGGGGGGATCCGGTGGGAACCGCCACCGCCCTCGTCGACGGGTGGCTCCGGACCGGCGACCTGGCCAGCGTGGACCCGGCTGGCTGCCACCGACTGGCCGGCCGATCCTCCGAGATGTTCATCCGTGGTGGCTACAACGTGTACCCGCTCGAGGTCGAAGCCGTCCTGGGCACCCACCCGGGCGTCGACCAGGTGGCCGTGGTCCCACGCCCCGACGAGGTGCTGGGCGAGATCGGCGTTGCGGTCGTCGTACCCAGCAACGCCAACCGGCCACCCACGCTGGAGGAGCTGGTCGCCCACGGCCGATCCGACCTGTCCTCCTACAAGTTGCCCTCAGCGGTCCGGATCGTCGACAGGCTTCCCCTCAACGCCGGCGACAAGCTGGATCGCAGGGCACTCGCAGCCGAGGAAACGGGGCGGCAGGCCGACGGCTGACCCGGCGGCATCAGCGTCGTGGGCGTCGCCCTCCGGCCCGACGTCGATTCCTGTCAACCTCGCGCTCCCGCTGTACGGCGAGTTCCGAGCGCAGGTCCCGATAACGGACGACCCGCCGGACATCCACCCGGCCGGCCTCCACCTCGGCCAGGACCGCGCAGTCCGGCTCCGACTGGTGTGCGCAGTCGTTGAAGCGGCAGTCGGAGGCACGCTCCTCCAGGTCACCGAAGACCCTCGCCAGGGACTCCTCGGCGTCCCAGATCCCCACCGCCCGGATCCCCGGCGTGTCGATCAGGAGGCCCCCGGCGGGTCGGAGGATGAGTTCCCGACTGACCGTGGTGTGGCGGCCCCTCGAGTCGCTGGAGCGGACCTCTCCGGTCTCCAGCAGGTCCTCGCCGATCAGGGCGTTCACCAGGGTCGACTTGCCGGCACCCGACTCGCCCAGCAGGGCCACCGTCCGACCCGGACCCATCAGGGCCTCCACTTCCCGGAGCCCTTCAGGGACACCGGAACCCATGCCCACGGTCAGCACCCGGACCTCCGGAGCCAGGGCCGAGACCACNGCCGCCACCTCCACTGCCGCCGCCTCGTTCCTGTCGGCCTTGGTCAGCACCACGGCCACCTCCGCTCCGCTGTCCCAGCCGATCACGAGGAAGCGTTCGAGTCGTCCGGGCGGCAACGGNCGATCCAGGCCGTGCACGATGAGGACCAGGTCCACGTTGGCGACCAGGACCTGCTCAACCACCGCCTCGGAGGGATCCCGGCGCGACACCGTGTTGCTCCGGTCCAGGACCCGACCGATGACAGGCCCGAGTTCCGGATCATCCACGACGACGACCCAGTCGCCGGTCGCCGGCGCCACCACGTCCTGGGCGCGCTGCGAGTCCGAGATGACCCGGACCCGGCCTTCGGCGGCGATCACGTCACATTCGCCACGGTCCACCCGCACGATTCGCCCCAACCGACCATCGGTCGGCAGCGGTCCGCCGCTCCAGCCGTACCGGTCGAGGTCGATGCTCATCTACCGGATGCTAGGAGTCGCGGGTAGCGGCAACGGTTCGCACCACGATGCCGTGGACCTCAGCCAAGCCGCAGGGTCTCGAGCGGTTCCAGCCTGGCCGCCTTGGTGGACGGGTAGAGGCCGGCCACCACCGCCACGCCTACCGATACGAGCGCCCAGCCGGCCAGCCCGACCACGGAGAGCACCATCGTGTATCCGCGNTNCTCGGCCACGCCCCACACCACCCCGGCTCCCACGCCGGCACCCACGATCCCCCCGAGCACGCCCACCACCAGGGCCTCGAACAGGAACTGGATGGCGATGGTGCTCCGGCTGTGGCCAAGGGCCCTGCGAATGCCGATCTCAGAGGAGCGTTGGATCACGGATATGGACATGACGTTGGCTATTCCCACGCCCCCGACGATCAGCGCCAACCCACCCATCATCTTGGTCAGGTTGTTCAGGCTCTCGTCGACCTGCGACTGGGCGTCGAGGAGGTCGGTCGGAACCGACGCATTGGCACCGTCGGGTCCTCCGAGGCTCACCACCGTCGGAATCTCCTGGGCCACCAACCTCGTGTTCACCGGAGCACGCACGTAGAGGCGACTGGGATCCGGATCGTCCAGCCCCCAGTCCTCCATGGCGGCGGTGAAGGTGAGGAACACGGCCGAGTCCATCGACGGCTCCAGCAGCACGTAGTCGAGCACTCCGACCACGCCGTACTGCAGGCCGTTCAACTCGATGGTCCGCGATTCGCCCCGTAGGTAGCCGTACTCGTCAGCCAGGTCCCGGCCGATCACCGCCACCCTGGCTCCTGAGGACTCGTCGAACTCGTTCAGGAAGCGCCCGCTCACGAGCGGGACCTCGAGAGTCGACGGCAGGTCCAGGCCGGTGGCGATGACGGGTACGGGGAATGCCCTGTAGTAGTCCTCAGCTCCGGCGAACGGCACGGTCACGATGTCGGACATCTGCCGGGTCCCCGTGACGGCGACGACGTCCGGGAGTCGACCCACCCGACCCACGGCAGCGGCCTCGATGACGGGGTCCTGGCCGAAGCCGAAACCCGCTGAAGCGTTCACCACTATCAGGTCGGTTCCCAACTCCTGGAGCTTGGCCTTGAGGTGGCCCTTCGAGCTCTCGTTGATGCCGATGGCGGCCACGATGGCGGCCACGCCCAGCACCGGCCCGAGCATGATGAGCAGCGTACGCACCTTGCGCGAGGTGAGGCCGGACACGGCCACCCCGATGACCTCCCTGACGCGCCTCACGACCGCACCAGTTGCTCGTCGGACACGATGCGACCATCAAGCATCGAGATCTTGCGGCGGGCCGAGTCGGCCACGTGGAGTCGTGGGTGACGATGCAGATCGCCCTGTCCGGCGTCTGCAGGTCGTGGAATATCTCCAGGACGTTCTCGGCGTTCCGGGAGTCAAGGGCCCCGGTCGGCTCATCGGCCAGGACGACGCCCGGCTGGGTGGTGATGGCCCGGGCTATCGCCACGCGCTGCTGTTCGCCGCCCGACAGCTGGACCGGACGATGGTCGTGTCTGGCTCCCAGGCCCACCTGCTCGAGTGCCTCCATTGCCCGCCCGCGACGCTGCCTCGAGGAGAGGCCCCTGTAGAGCAGCGCCGTCTCGACGTTGCCCAGCGCCGTCAGGTGCGGAATGAGGTGGAACTGCTGGAACACGAAGCCGATGGCTTCTCCCCTCAACCTGGACCGTTCCGCATCGGACAGCTCCGACGCGTCCACCCCACGGACCCGGATGACCCCATGGGTCGGCAGGTCCAGGATGCCGAGCAGGCCGAGCATGGTTGACTTGCCGGACCCGGAGGGCCCGACGATGGAGACGAACTCGCCGGCCCGGATCTCCATCGAGACGCCGTCCAGGGCGCGGACCTGGACCTCCTCGCCGTAGACACGCGACACGTCCTCCAGGGAGAGGATCACCTCGTCGGCCCCGTCGGGCCCTGCCGGGTTCACGAACGGTCGATCTCGAGGATCACGTATTCGCCGGGGGCCACTCCCGTGACGACCTCCACGTAGGCGCCGTCGAGCATGCCGGTTTCGATCGCCCGCCTCTCGATCACGCCCTCGGGGGTGACCACGCGGACGATCTCCTGACCGCCATCGGAGAGGACCGCTGCGATCGGAACCACCACTGCGTCCAGGGACTGCTCGACCACCACGTCGATCGTCACCACCGCACCGTCCACCCCGACCAGCGTCTCTGCGGTCTCCACCACGCCCTCGTAGGTCTCGCTGCCTCCGGACGTGGTCGCCGTGTCGTCCAGGTGGGTGATGATCCCCTCCACCTCCTGGCCTCCGGAAGCCAGGTTGACGGTCACCAGCTGGCCCTCGGCCAGCTTCGACCGGTCGGTCGGGCTGGCGAAGAGGGTGATGGTGAACCCCGGATCGGTCAGGTTGAAGAGGGGCGTGGCGCGTTGCACGAGGTCTCCTTCCTCGACCTCCACGCTGCCCACCCGGGCAGGCCAGTCGGCCACGACCATGTCGCCCGGCATGAAGAACACGTCATCCAGGATCGTCCGGATCGGAATGTCCACGGAGAGTTGGCCGGCGGGCAGCAGGGCGGTACCGGTGACCACCTCGTAGTCGACTCCGGCCTGGGCGCTACCGCTGACCGAGTAGTTGACGCTGGTGTCCTTGTCCGGAGCCTGGTCGGCCTGGATGGTCACGATCACCGTGTCGCCCTCGGTCACCTCACCGCCACCGGTCAGCGTGAGCTCCGGAAGGTCGGCGGACTTGATCTGTATGGTCGCCCGATCCCTGTCGCTCAACCTGTAGGCGCCGCTCGGTTCCACGATGAGCCGGACGGTCACCGACTCGTCGGCCTCGACGTCGTCGTCGGCCCGGATGGGAATGGACAGGGTGACGCGCTCGAGCCCCTTCTTCATCGT
>JGI26061J44794_1000715_pt1 | contig 14356 bp, 6 predicted proteins | sample MarorgKNORR_S2LV_5_FD_44794 | JGI IMG/M metagenome (IMG submission 44794) | reverse complement strand
CTTTAAAGTGGGTTTTTTTATTTGCGCTAATCTTTAATTTCTTTTATTAGATAAATATACGAAGGCAGGTGATCACTATATCCATCTGTAAAATTTCCCCAAGAAAAACTCCTAAAGGGATAGCCCTTATATCTTCCAGATTTATTAATAAGATAAGATTTATTAAAAATCCCAGCTTTATAGAATTGATAGCTATCATATTTTTTATTTAGAAAAGGCTCAGTAACTAATATTTGGTCAAATAGTTGCCATGCATCCCTATATGCATTAGATCCAATTCCTTGATCTGANAGAATTACTTCCATTGGATTATAAATACCATTAGTTTTAACATCTTCAATATATTTTTTTGCGTTTAGCACTTTCTTCATACTGTCATCATGAGGGTCATCATTGAAATCTCCCATAGTAATAATTTTAGCATTTTTATATTTGTTTTGCAAGGAATCAATAATCTTTTTGTTTAGTTCTGCAGCTGCCATCCTGCCCGCTCTACTTCTTTCTTCACCTCCTGATCTAGATGGCCAATGATTAACAATAATATGAATTAGCTCTCCATCTAATAAGCCGCTAACAACCAGTTGATCTCTTGTATAATTTCTTTTTGATGATTTGTTGTCATATATTATTAGCTCATGTGATTTTGTAGAATTAACCTTAAATACATTTTTATTATAAATAAGCCCTACATCAATACCTCTTTCATCTGGGGAGTCATAATGAACTATGTCATAATTTTTATTTAATAAATACTTATGATTTAATAGATCTTCAATTACATTTCTATTTTCTACTTCCGATAAGCCAACTATTGACGGAGACTTGTTTATTAGATCAGTCCCAATATCAGCAATAACCTGAGCCATATTTTCAACTTTTTTCTTATATATTTCTGACCTATTAAATTTTATCTCCATCATTGGACTTGCCTCATCGTTCTTATTGACATCATTTATTGTATCAAAAAGATTTTCAACATTGTAGAATGCAATAGTATGTATCTTAAAATTTTTTTTCTCTTGAGCAATTGTATTTAGTGATATAATTGCTAATAGCATTCCTAATATGTAATTTTTCATTTTGTCTTTAAATAATTGGTGTATGAATAAAAATTATAATAAATAAANNNNTAAATTTAGNNATAAATTTAATAGCTGATAAATAAAAATTTATATAATGAATAAATACTTGATTGTTTGCCTTTCATTTTTTCTTTATACAATTAATTCATACGCTCAATCAGAACTTGTTTTAGAAGTGCCAGTTGATTCTACTACCATTGATCAATCCGATAAACTTATAGAAGATCTATTTAGTATTTCATTAAGCGATGATGAATTAAATGATGATACTTCGGCATCTGATAATATTTCAGGATTATTATATTCTTCCATGGATGTATTTTATAGAACTGCAGCTTATGAGTTTAGCCCTTCCTTTTTTAAGGTTAGAGGATTAGATTCAGAAAATGCAAATGTTTTAATTAATGGAATACATATGAATAAAATGTATAATGGAAGACCTCAATGGAGTAACTGGGGGGGGCTGAATGATGTTTTAAGAAATCAAGAATTATCTAACGGTATAAATCCTTCTGTATATAATATTGCAGGCATTTTGGGATCTAGTAATATTAATATTAGAGCATCAGAATATGCTCAAGGAGGTAGAATTACTTATTCTTCTTCAAATAGAAGTTATACTAATAGATTAATGGCTACATATTCATCTGGATTAAACAATAAAGGATGGGCATATTCAATTTCAATGGGTAGAAGATGGGGAAATGAGGGATATAAAGATGCATCATTCTATGATGCAAATTCATTGTTTGTTTCTGTAGAAAAAAAATTAAATAATAAGCATAGTTTTAATTTTGCAGGGATATATGCTCCAAATAGAAGAGGAAAATCATCTCCTAATACACAGGAAATTTATGATCTGCAGGATACAAAATATAATGAATATTGGGGATGGCATGATGGTGAAAAAAGAAACTCTCGTGTTAAAAGAGTTGTAGAACCTATTTTAATTTTTAATCATTATTGGACAATTGATAACAAATCATCATTGCAAACTAATCTTGGTTTGCAATTTGGAGAATTGGGAAATAGTCGCTTAGATTATGGAGGAGGTGCTAACCCAAGTCCTACATATTATCAAGGACTGCCAAGCTATTTTTTAGCAGATGATGATGGTCCAGATTATGAAGGAGCTTATTTAGCACAGGAAAATTTCGTGAATGATGGTCAAATGGATTGGAATAGAATATATGATGCAAATCTTACAAACAACATTGCCAATGTAAATGCAGCTTATGTTCTATATGAAGATAGAAGTGATGATACACAAATTACTATAAACTCAATATATACAAATGACTTTAATGAAAATATTTCTTTTAGCTCATCATTAAATTATAGAAAATTAATTTCAGATAATTTTGCAGAGATCACTGATATGCTTGGAAGTTATACAGGCTATTTAAATGTAGACTCATTTGATAATCTCCAATATGATCTACAACATCCAAATTTAGTAGTGGCAAATGGAGATATATTTAAATACAACTATACTATACATGCCGATGAATTGACTGCTTATAGTAAAGCATTATTTAAATATGATAAATTAGATTTTTTTATAGCAGGAAGTTATACCAATACTCAATATCAAAGAGAAGGATTGTTTGATAATGAAGCAAATACTGGGAATTCACTTGGTATGGGCGATAAAATAAGCTTTACAGGATATGGATTAAAAACGGGGCTAACATACAAGATGTCTGGAAAGCACATTTTTGAATTTAACTCTGCATACCTTCAAAAAGCACCATCAATTAGGAATACTTTTACTAACTCTAGATCTAATCATAATGTTGTTGGAAGTGATGCTAATGGCTTAATAAATAATAATCCTATAAGTGAGGAGAAGATAATGGCATTTGATGCAAATTATATATTTAGATCTTCTATAATTAATGGTAGACTAACGGGATTTTATACAACTATAAAAGACGCAAATGAAATATCATTTTATTATGCTGATGGAGTAATTGGATTTGAGGATACAAGAGAATTTATTCAAGAAATACTTCAAGGAATTGACAAAAAATATTTTGGACTTGAATTAGGAATTGAAGCTCAAATTATCTCTAGTGTTAAACTAAAAGGAGCTGCTTCAGTAGGGCAGTATACGTATGATAATAATCCATATTTATATTTAGGGGCTGATAATAATACTGTTCCTATTGGTAGCTCAAACTTGAAGAACTATAAATTGGCTGGAGGACCTCAAAGAGCTTATTCACTAGGATTTGAATATAGAGATCCTAATTATTGGTGGATGGGATTAACTACAAATTTCTTTACAAATACATATGTCGACATAAGCCCCCTTACTAGAAGTCAAAATTTTTATTTAGCACAAGACGGACTCCCTTTTTCGGACTACAATCCAAATATTGCTAGAGATTTATTAAGCCAAGAAAAATTTGATGACTATATGGTTGTTAATCTTATTGGTGGAAAATCATGGAAGATTGATGATTACTATATTGGATTTTTTGCAAGCATTAATAATATTTTAAACCAAGAATATAAAACTGGCGGCTTTGAGCAAGGAAGAAATGCAAATTATCATGAATTATTAGAGGATGTAAATAATCCTAAACGTGTCTTTGGTCCTAAATACTGGTATGGTAGAGGAACCAATTATTTTTTAAACTTATATTTTAGATTTTAAACAATACATTATGAAACTAATTAAAGCAATTATCTTAATAACCTTTTTAACGGTAACTAATTTTTCCTGTGTTCAGGATGATGATTTTTCAATTCCAGAAAGTCTTGGATTAGAGGAAAATCAGGATTTAATTCAATTATTAAACCAAATTAATAATGGAGCTGTTGATTTAATGACTATTTCTCAAGTAAAATCATTTTTTGTTAATGGAGAAGTAACATTAATTGAATCAAACATTGCAGTCAAGGGATATGCAGTATCATCTGATATGACTGGAAATTTTTACAAGGAATTTTATATGCAGGATGAACCTGAGAATCCAACTGCAGGTATTAAGGTAGTTTTGAACCAGGTAGATTCATATAATCAATTTAATATAGGGAGAGAAGTTTATATTAAACTTCAAAATCTTTATATTGGAGAAACAAATTCCGGAGATGGTGTAATAGCCATTGGAGGTAGTATTAATCAATATGGAGATGAGGTTGAGGAAATTACTGAAAATATGGCTGCATCTTCTATTTTGAGGTCTTCAAATACTTTTGATATTATACCTCTTAGCTTAAATTTAAGTGAAATTAATGATTCGCATATTGGAATATTTGTTACTGCCCAGAATGCTCAATTTTCTAACACACTTTCTGGATTAACATATGTAGACCCATATGATGATTACGATACTCAAAGAGATTTAGAAAGTTGTGTAGATTCAGGAGCTATTAAAGTTGAGACTAGTGCATATGCTAGCTTTCAAGATAATTTATTGCCTACTCAAGGTAGTGGGACATTATCGGCAGTAGTAACCAGAAGCTATGACGGAGATGAGAGAGTTATGATGTTGAATTCTACAGATGATGCAATGTTCAATTCTTCAAGATGCGATCCTTTATTTTATGATAATTTTTCAGGTAGTCTAAACAATTGGTATGTTAAGAGTGTTCAAGGTGAGCAGGGATGGGAAATTACTCCTTATGGGAACCCAGCACCAAGTGCAAAAATGTCTGGATTTAGTGATGGAAGTAATGCTAATGAGGACTGGCTAATTACTAAAACCATTGATCTTAGTAGTGTAACTACTGCGAGCTTAACTTTTCAAAGTGTTGTAAGATATAATGGCCTTGCCCTTACTGTTCATATGTCTTCTGACTATAATGGAGGTAATCCAACATCGGATGGAAATTGGACAGAATTATCAGTTACCTTAGATACAGATGCAAGTAGTTGGTTTTCTTGGACTGATTCAGGAAATATAGATTTATCATCTGTAACAGGAGGTAATGTTTATATTGCTTTTAAGTATGTTTCAACAAGCTCAGGATCTGCAACCTATGAGATAGACAATGTTCTTGTTATAGGGGAATAGGAATAATTATAAATTTATCAAATTAAAAAGCCTCCACATGGAGGCTTTTTAATTACAATTTATCTTGATACTATTATAAATTCTGATCTTCTATTTTGAGCATGTTCTTCTTTAGAGCATCCCTGACTGCAATCAATTTTAGGTTCATCTTCACCCTTTCCAACTCCACTTATTCTCTCTTCACTGATTCCCTTAGAGATAACATATTGAGCTGTAGATTTAGCTCTTCTATCAGAAAGCCCTCTATTATATGTAGCTGGTCCACGAGCATCTGTGTGTGATTCTGCTCTAATAATCATATCAGGATATTTTTCCATTAATGCAACGAGTTTATCTAATTCAAATGCTGCTTGATTTGTAATATTTGATTTATCAAAATCAAAATATATTGGATTAAGCATAATCTTTTCTTCTACTATAATCTCTTCTATAGGATCTAGATATATGTCTAAAACAGGGGGAGGAATATCAGAGAATTTTAGATCTAACATTTTGCTTTCATACCCTGTTTTACTAACCATTAATTGGATTTCATCTTCACATTCAAGCATAAATTCAGCTAATCCTTTTTCAGATGTCATTTTAGTATTATCAATTATTCCTGTATTGTCAGAAATTGATGTAGTTGCAAATGATATCGATTCTTTTGTTTTGGAATCGAGAATATTAGCAGTAAATAGAATGTCGCACAGAGGCAATAATTTTTTTACTGCATAAATATCATCACTCCCTTTTCCACCAGATCTATTTGATGAAACAAATCCATCCTCACATTCTTCAGTAAGTATAAACGCAAAATCATCTGCATTACTATTAACAGGTATTCCTACATTTCTTGGATTAGTCCACTTTCCATCTATTTGTTTTGTATAAAACACATCTAGACCTCCTAGGCCTAAATGTGCATCAGATGAAAAATATAAAATTTTGTCACAGCAAACATAGGGGAACATCTCTTGACCTTCAGTATTAATTTTTTGTCCTAGGTTTTTTATNTTATTTATATTCCCAAGGGTGTCAAGCTCTCCTCTGTATATATCAAAATTTCCATAACCACCAGGCATATCAGATGAAAAGTAAATCAATTCACCATCACAGCTAACAGTTGGATTTTTAACAGAGTAATTAGGACTATTAATTTCTAGACGTGTAACATTACTCCATGAGTGTGAAAATTGACATTTTCCATTATTCTTCCATGTAATATGTTTTTTAACACAACGCGTAGCTTTATAGAGATGAATTACTCCAATTTGATTATTGGTAATAGAATCTCTATAAAATGATTTATCAAAAAAGCTCTCTCTAGTAAAATATATTGTACTTCCATCAGGACTAAAGGCCACAATACCCTCATGGTATTTTGTGTTTATTACATCATCAAGAATTTCCTCATTTATATAAGACCCTTCATCAACATTAAATTTATAGATATCTAAGAAAGGTTCATCATTCCAGCCATATATTTTTCTTTTATCATTTCTTGCTGATGTTATATATATTTGGTTTTCAAAAAGGACACCCCCAAAATCAGAATATTCACTATTAATGTCCAGATTTTGAACGTTAAATCTTTTCCCTTTATTAATTATTTTAGATAGATAATTTGGATCCTTTAAAAAGGAAGTTGATCTATTATCATATGGCCTTAGATCAGTAAATTTTCTCATCCATTCATTGGATAATTTATATTTTCCATTAGCTTTTAACATTTGGGCATACTTATAAATTACTTCAGGATCTGATGATGAATCAGCAATTTTACTATACCATTTTTCAGCTCCAACTGTGTTAAATATATTATAATATGATTCTGCCAATTGGCTAATCACATAATCTCCTGAATTGCCCTTGTTAATTAATTCTAAGTATTCCTCAGCAGCTTTTACAAATTCTAATCTTGAAAAGTGTTTGTCTGCTTTTTTAGTACTATTATTTTGACCATAAATAGTTGTAAGGCTCAAAAAAGTTAAAGCAAAAAGTGTTAAAATATTTTTCATGTTAATTCTAGCTTATATGATTAAAAATATCTAGGAGATCTTGAAACTTTAGTTATAAAACTAATCTCAAAATTTATAAAGATCTCATGAGATGATTTTGTATAATAATTTAATTCTGATTGAGTGTTGTCGTAAGCATATCCAATTCTAACAGAAGGGCTTACTTGAAAATTGATCATTGCAGTTATTGCATCGTCTAACCTATATCCAATGCCAACCTCAACTAGATCATACATAAATAAATTGGCATTTATATCAATACTGGCTGGGCTATCAAATGCGTATTTTAAAAACACATGAGGTTTAAGCTTAAAGTCCTCTGAAATATCATACACATAACCCGCTGCTGCAAAAAGATGTTGAGTTTCAGAACCAATATTGTATTCATCAGCATCAAGATGAACAGAATTCAAAATATTTGGCATTGAAACCGAAACATAATATTGATTTGGATTATAGAAATAAATACCAGCGCCAATATTAGGCGTTGTTTCATTAATATTATTTGCAAAGAAGGGATCATTTGGATGAATGATGTCTAGGCCTATTAATCCAATATCATGTGTTGTAAATCCAGCTTTTAACCCAAAAGCTAAGTTATTACTATTTGAAAGGTTTAGTGTATATGAAAAATCAGCATAAATATTCGTCTCTTTAACAGGGCCAATATCATCAGATATTACAGAAACTCCTAGTCCAACATTTTTCCCAATAGAGGAATGAATATTGATTGTTCCAGTTGTAGGAGCTCCTTCTAATCCTTCCCATTGATTTCTGTAAAGCATACCAATACCAATTCCCTCTACAGATCCAGCATAAGCTGGATTAATCACATTCATATTATACATGTATTGAGTATATTGAGGATCTTGCTGAGCATTACTTGATAATGCAAACAAAAAAATTAACAGGATAATAATATTTTTTTTCATTTTTTTACTTCTAGACTTGTTAATAATTTAAATATATCCAACTTGTTATAGGCTCCTTATCTGAGTTGAAATATATAATATAAAAATATGTACCAACTGGTAATTCTTTATTATCTTGATCTGTTCCACACCATTGATCTATATATTCATTTAGCTCGTATATTTTGGCGCCATATCTATTGAAAACTTCTATTTTATTGATATCTTCTCTTTCTTCAAGATGATCAAGAATTAAGCAATCATTATATCCATCACCATTTGGAGATAGTCCTTGCGGAAGGTCAATACAATAACTATTTTCGTAGAAATCAACTTGAATTGTTGTCTGACCCCAACAATATGTTATATCATCAAATACTGTTATAATAATTTCACCAGATTCTTCAGCAATTTCATTTAAATTGTATGTATTATCAGGCCCCCATTGTAGATCAACTCCATCTAAAGACCATATATATGTTAAGGAATTCATTTGACCACTATTTGTAACATCCACTTCAAGTATATAAGATTCATTTGCACACTTTAATACAATGTCTTCAACAGCAGATACATCTGGAGTTGGGAAGAATTCTATTAAAATTTCATCTGAGTAGGCGCAATCAGTATTATCTATAGTTATTGTTGCACTATAAAATGCTGTTTCACTTACTGTCAGATTAACCCCATTTTCACTTTCGATTAAATTGCCATCCATATACCACACAATTGATGAGTTATTTGGCAGCGCCCCTGCATTTAACATCATCTCTTGACCTTGACATAATGCAGTTCCAGATGATAGTAAAATATCTTCACCAAGATCTAGGGTACCAATGTCAAAACTTCCTGCATCAATAAATACTGCAGAATCATATAGTGTATCACCATCATCTGCTACAATTAGCTTTATATGGTATAGTTCATTTGGTATAACATCAGCTTCAGCAGTCATTGCAACAGTATGACCAATAAAATTTGTAGGACTTGTAAGTGCAGGAAGACCTCCTGGGCCATAATAATTAGCAAAGAACTCTTCATTTACTGAAGGACAACTGGCATTCCANTNNNCATCTCTAACAGAAAGGACAGAAATAGGATCAGTTGTTCCAGGGACAATAGCAAGATTTGTAGTAACTCCAGCNGTATCTGTTAATAGGAATGCAAATGCATCAGTAAATGTACACTGGAATGTTCCGTATTCTTCTGCAGCAAAAATAAAGTCAAAACTCATATGATCAGTTACTGGAACAAAGTCAAATTCTATTATTGAAGCATTGTTGGTATCACCAGCATTTAATCCTGGAATGGCAGCTTCTAAATCACCATCTCCTACCCAAGCATAGGTCCCGTCACTAATTACACCAGCCTCAGGTCCTGGTGCATTTGCAACATCACCTGAAGTCATTATTAGTCCACTTTCAAAAGGCCATGAAGATCCATTTGCCTCAAAATAACCAATACCATTAGTACTTCCAAAAGTAGTTCCTGTAGTATAGGTAACATTAAATGCTTGATTACACTGAGAGTTTATTAAGACCTCTGTAATTAATTCCTCTACTGTATATTCAGTTGTACTAGTTGTTATTGGTGGTGGCACAGTGAAAACACATATATCAAATGTTAAATAATCTAGCTGATTAGCAGTATATGAATAGACTCTTATCGTGTATGTATTACCTATTGTTAGTCCATTAGCTACACTATCATCAGCATCACTACAATAAATTTGAGTCAAGTTATCACACTGACTTCCTTCATATAATACATGATATAAATCTTGCGTATTACCTACAATATTGTATAGGCTTATTGCATGATTTTCTGAAATAGCGGTAAATTCAAACCATACATCATCATCAGCAGATCCACCACAAGTGTTTGGCTCTGGAGATGGGGTTGCACCAACTAAAGTGCCTGAGGATGATTCTGTACATGAGGAATCGGAATTTGGAGTGATTACCGTTGCTTGGCCGCAATTATCATTTGCTGGTGGACAAGCATTTACTTGTATAGGAGCGCTATTAATTACACAGTTTACATCTTGATCATTTGATATGGTTATTACTATACCGGTTAGGAATGGATAAGGTCCCATTTGCACAACTCCAGTTTGTGTAGCTTGGCCTGTAGNTGTTCCATAATTGTCAGAGACCGTTAGGGACTGAGCATCTCCTATGCTTGTTATATTTACATCAATTAAGAATTGATCTCCATTGGCACAATCATCAATAACTGTATATTCAGCTGTTGGATTAGTACATGTAGCACAAGCTACAGTATAGTCAATTCCTCCAGCATATGCTGCACTACCTGAGGCACAACTAATAGAGCCATCAGATTGTATTGCGAAATAAATCGTATTTCCAGTTGACTGGAATGTTAATCCTGTAATATCTCCACCATTATCGCCAAAGAAAAGAGGGGTAACTCCATCTGAATCTAGGATTAATAATGCATCCCATCCAGCCTCTATTAAACCAGAATCTATTGTTAGATTTAATGGAGATCCATCGGAGCTTACGTATTCAAATTGTGTAGTATCATTATTTCCATAGCAATAGAAATTTGAAACAGGACCGACTCCACAGTCTACTAGAGTTATTGCGCAATATTCTTGAGTGATTGAAGCACTATTTGCAAAACAGTTAGGGTCATCATCATTTGTCACATTCATTTGTACAAAGGTATTGTTTGCATAAGGTCCAAATTGATAGATTCCAGTAGCTGATGTGCTTACACTAGCACTTCCTTGGTCGTCTACAATTGTAAGACTTCCTGCAGAACCTAAATCGGAAATAGTAACATCCACATAGAATTGAGGTGCATTTAGACAATCGCTAACCATTTCAAAATCAACACTTGGATTTACACATGTAGCACAAGAGACCGTAATTGTTATAGGATCTATCCCAGCACTACTCACACAGCTTATACTTGCATCTTCTTGCACAACAAGAGTTATATTATCACCAGTTGACTGNAAACTTAATCCTGTAATATTTCCTCCATCTCCATAGCCATTATAAAGTTCACTTCCATCAGAATCTAATATTACTAGCTCATCCCATCCTTGTTCAACTTCTCCAGAGTCAATAATTAGATTTAATGGACTGCCATCGTTACTAACAAAGGAATATGAGTTATCTAATCCTGTGTCGTAGCAGAATGTAGTAGTAATAGGGCCGCCATTACAATCTACTGTTGTATTTGGATCTGCTTGAGTTGTAAAACTGTATGAGGTGCAACTATCTGTAGCTGAGCCAGAACTATTATAAGGCAGTAAAGTAACATAGTAAGTTGTATTATAGCTAAGACCACTTAAAGCATAGGTATTAACATTGCCTAGATCTACAGTATCCATAATATCATTGGCACCACTAGAGGTGCCTAATGAAAAATAATATCCATCAGGGAATCCGCTAGCTGAATTCCAATTTACTGGAGGATCAATTCCGACTCCTGTTTCCCCATCAACAGGAGTAGTCACTACTGCATCACAATTTGGCACTGAGCCCCCACTTGAAATTAAACTAACATTATTAATACACCAACCCCATTGCCAACCATCGGCATCATCATAAGAAAAACGATATTTAAAATTTGATAATTGATTAGCGCTAAAGCTACCAATACCAAATCCAGTTTCAAAAACGACTAGTGTTCCACCACACCAATTTGAAAGATCACTCGAAGTATCTACTAAATCTAATACGGGAACCCAACTAGATGCATCTGCATCCCAATAATCTACTGAAAGAGTTCCGCCAATGTCATTATGATTATAATTACCACTAATTACTATTTGATTTTCACCACCATTATATGCTGGGGTTAAGTCAATAACAGGTGATTCAGAGGCTATATCATCGTCGGACGTACTACCAGTGGCATCGTCATCAAAGCTAAACGAGCTATCAACAGCAGGATCAGCTAATAACCCTGCAGCGCCGTAGTTTCCTGATGTGGTCCAATTTGGATTTGGCCAATTTGCAGGCTCATTAATTATTTGAGCAATAGAAAATTGAGTGAAAACTAATAATAAAATAAATGATGTAATTTTTTTCATAATCAATAACAAAATATTTCAGAGGCTAACAAAATATAATCGGATAGATTAAGCCATTAGCATTGAATAAGTTAGTTCCAATAAAACTAGTATATATTTTAGTAAATCACAAATACATAACAGAGCAATCTAATAGTTTAAATATACCCATCCAGTTTTTTGTAAATTATCATCATAAATCATATGATAAAAATATGTACCAACTGGCAGTTTTTTTCCTTCGTTTGATTGCCCTGCCCAATCATTATTATAATTATTTGTATTGTACACTACTTTTCCATACCTATTATATATGTACAAAGTATTAACACTATAACCATTGAGAATAAATGTGTCATTATATCCATCTCCATTTGGTGATATGCCTTCAGGAATTTGACAAACTGCTAAATCGAAACTAGTTATGCTATAACAGTCATAAGCTTGATTGCTTTCTACTCTAGCATAAATAGTTTGTGGATTAGTTGAATTTTCAATAATTGGATCTAAAGGATTATTTGAATTTAAAGCATCTTCTTCAGATAAATAATAGGAGATATCAAATAATTCAGAATCCTGACCATTCAATATAACATCATCTTGAGCAGCAAGATTAAAGACTTCAATTCCGTCTTCACTTTGATCAGTACATACTATAATTTCACCTGGTGATAATGCATCTGGTGTTGGCCCAGAAATAACTAGATCAAAACTAGTAGTTGCAAAACAACCAGAACTTGATCCTACTGCATTTATATGTTCAACTCTAGCAAAAATAGTTTGTGGATTTGAAACATTTGTATATGGCGATGAAATAGGATTTATATTATTTTGAGCATCGCTTATGCTTAGGAAATATGTAACAACAAATTCAGAGCTATCTTGATCTCCTAGGATATCACTTGTGACTATATTAAGATCAAAGTNTTCAACTTCATCTGCACTTGAGTCATCACAAGTTATTANATCTTCAACTTGATTGGCAGTAGCTTCGCTATAAAAATTAATTGTAACAGNATCTTCTGCAGTTGCACTACACTGTTGATCATATACAATAACACTATAATTTGCAGTATCGGTAACTTGTAAAGTAGACTCATTTGCATCAGAAATAATTACTCCATCTTGATACCATTCATAATAATCTGCAAAAGGAGAATTTGCATTTAATTCATAATTAGGATATCCACATAAATCTTGATCACCTCCTAAATCTACTTCAATACTTGCAATTGTTGATCCTGCTCCAGTCTGCCCAGCATTTGTTTGTTGAATTTGGATTATTCCTGAATTATTAGAATAGTTTGTTACTAGCAGCACGTATATTTCGCCACTTACTGCATTTTCAATTGTTAGATTTTCTACACTATATATTGAATAGCTACAATCAACAATATTTCCATAAGGATAAAAATTAGGATTGGAAGTGTTATTAGGACAATTGAAAGGATCTGGACATCCTTGATCTAATACTCCTGCTTCACAAAAATTTTCAGAAGAATCAAATGGACCCCATAATACAAAATCCACGTCCAATCCAGCGCCAATAGCATTTCCATTATCATCAAATTGTGTATTTTGAACAATTTGTATATCTATAGTACCAGACTCACCAATTTGAAGAATATTCCATGATGGATTTGGAGTCGTGTATAAACAAGCAATTTGACCTAAACTTGGGAAATCAAAAATATTAGAACCATATAAAGCACCTCCTTCACCACAAAAGTTTGATGCATTTTCACAAGCTGTATTATCAGGGGCATCTTTAACACATAATTCAAAATCTACATTTTCATTATTAGTGCCATTTGAAAAAACCCTCACATAATATGTAACCCCTGGGGTAAGATCTGGTGTTATACTTGAAGTGTCATTACTACAATATAGTTCGGTTAATGTATTACAGTCTACATCTCCAGTACCAATATAAAATGCATGTCCTAAACTGGTTGTTGATCCTGAGATATCTACTAGAGAAATTAATTGAACCTCACTTAAAGCTACAAAATCAAACCATACATCATCATCTGCACTCGCTAAACATGCACTAGCATTTCCTGAAGGCGAAGCTCCAGATAATGTGCCAGAAGTGGTTAGCGAACAAGACTGATCTGTATTTACTACTGCCTCTATAGATCCACTACAATTATCATTTGGCGGCGGACAAGCAAACAATTGAATAGCATTACTATTAATTACACAGTTTACATCTTGATCATTTGATATGGTTATTACTATACCGGTCAGGAATGGGTAAGGTCCCATTTGCACAACTCCAGTTTGTGTA
>JGI26061J44794_1000703_pt1 | contig 14474 bp, 14 predicted proteins | sample MarorgKNORR_S2LV_5_FD_44794 | JGI IMG/M metagenome (IMG submission 44794) | reverse complement strand
ATCTGTTGCTATTGAAGTCGGTCAAAACAGAGATTTTGCTGGTATTATTTTAGAAGCACCCTTTACATCAATGATAGATATTGGACAAAAACATTATCCTTATCTTCCAGTAAAATTACTTTTGAAAGACAAATATGTAAACAAAAATAAAATTAGAAATGTTAAATCGCCAGTATTAGTTATGCACGGTAAAGAAGATAAGATTGTACCTTTTTATATGGGAAAAAAAATTTATGATTTAGCNAATGAACCAAAATTTAAATATTTTACTAATCATGATGATCATATGATGAATTTTGACGAAAATTTGGTTAATGAAATACATTTATTTCTAAAAAATTTAAATTAAATTTTTCTAACATTAATTAGAATTATTAATCCTAACAAAAGAAGAAATATTGCAGAAGAAAAACCAATTCTTTGACTATTTGAAATAAAAGTAACCGTACTAACTAGTAGTGGACCAATAAAAGAAGTTAATTTTCCCGATAAGGCAAATAATCCAAAACCGGACGCTTGGTTGTTTTTGTCTATTGATTTTGTAATAAATACTCTACTCGCAGATTGAATTGGTCCAATAAAAAGACCATTTATTGATGCAAAAATTAAAAAAAATATTTTTGCTTTAATAAAAAGAATTATTGCCGAAGAAACAATCAAACCTACTAAAGATAAAATAATTACAGATTTTGAAGTAAACTTGTCATTTGCATAACCACCTACTATTGCTCCTATAAAAGCTGTGATATTCATCAATACTGACAATATTAATAAATCTTTAATTTCTAGATTAAATACTCCTACAGCAAATATTCCACCCATAATTATTATTGCGTTTAATCCATCCGCATAAAGCATTCTTGCTATTAAAAATTTTCCAAGGTTATTTAATCCTTTATTCCAAATTAAATTTTTGATTTTTTTTATACTATTTGACGATCTGTCTATTTTATTTTTAATTTCTTTTTTTAAAGAAAATAAAAAAGGTATTGAAAAAATTAGGTACCACAAAGCAACTACTATTGATGTTGCTCTTATATTTTCAGAATTTTCTTTTGTAAGTCCAAATGGTAAAGTATCGTTATCTATAAAAATTTTTATACAAACAATTAAAATTAATATCCCACCTATATATCCTAAAGCGAATCCAAAACCTGAAGATTTTCCTAAATTTTTGGAACTTGAAATTTTTTTTAAAATTGAATTATAAAAAATTATGCTTAATTCATAAAAAAAATTCGCCAGACCAACGATTATTAATGTATAAAACAGGTATTTTTCTGATGGTTTTGAAAACCATAAAAATGACGTTAAAATAATACAAATTATTGTAAATAATTTAATAAATAATCCTGTACAATTTTTTTTGTCAGCAAAACTCCCTAATAGTGGCCCAATTAAAGCAACTAATAACCCTGTAATTCCAATAGCCCATCCCCAGTAAGATTGTCCTAAAATAGGATTAGGAGCTATTTGTTTTGCAAAATATGTTGCAAAAATAAAAGTAATTATAATTGTTGTAAAAGCAGAATTTGCAAAATCATAAAGAGCAAAATTAAAAAGTTTTTTCATTAAATTTTATAATCATATTTTATACATAATTTAAACAAATTATTTACAAAATTTTTTTAAATTATAGCTTTATGAGATTATTTTTTGCTATAGCCTTGTTATTATTTTTGACAAAAACAAGCTTTTCAAAAGATATTGATGATATATTTTTTATAGGAAAAATGGAGTCTTATAATAAAAATTTTACTTTATATTTTAAAACAAGAAAAAAGGCTATTTTAGCAAGAGGAGAAGATTTTAATTATATAAATGACTATCCTCAAGATCTTTATATTTATGACCACAAAACAAAGATTGATTCACCTTTGATTTCTTATGATTGGTTTCCCTCAAAAGCAAAAAGAATATTAAAACATTATGACTTTCCTGTTTTTCCAGAGGATTTTGCTTATTATTTGTTAAAAGACAATAATACTCTGATAATGATAAGTGCTATTAAAAACGTAAACAAAAATCTAAAATTTAATATCTCAAAAAAAAATCTTCAACCTTATGACAATAACGGAAAATTAGATTTTATAATTTCTTCGATAGCAAAAAAGTGTGGATATTTTGATTTGAATGAAAATTATAATTGTTCTTATATTAAGCCATTGATTTCGAATAATCTAATTAATTAGATTGGATAAATGCATTAGCAAATTTTTCTGCATTAAATATTTGTAAATCGTCTTCTTTTTCACCAAGTCCTAACGCAATTATTGGTAATTTATATTTTTTAGCTAAAGCAATAAGGATTCCGCCTTTAGCTGTTCCATCTAACTTTGTCATTATTAAACCTGTAATAGGAATAATTTTATTAAACTCTTCTACTTGGTTAATTATATTTTGACCTGATGTTGCATCTAGAACCAATATAACTTCATGAGGTGCGTTTGGGTCAATTTTTTTTGTTACATTTACAATCTTTTTATATTCGTCCATTAAGTTTTTCTTATTTTGTAACCTGCCGGCCGTATCAATTAATACATAGTTAAATTTATTTGTTATAGCATACTCTATAGCTTTATAAGCAACTGAAGCCGGATCAGATTTCTGATTAGATTTAATTATCATAACATCTATTTTTTTAGCCCAATTTTCTAATTGTTCGATAGCGGCTGCTCTAAAGGTATCACATGCGGAAAACACAACTTTACTTCCATTAGATTTTAGAATTTTACCTAATTTACCGATGGTTGTTGTTTTACCAACACCATTAACTCCAGAAATAAGTATTGTGCTCAATTCATTCCTATTTTTAAAAAAATTTTCATTTTCTAAAGGTTTCATTACAGTAATAATATAATTTTTAAGAATTGTATTTACTTCATCCATAATATTTTTTTTAGGATCAATTTTCTCCTGTGCAATAACATCTTTAATTTCTGATGCAGCACCAGTACCAACATCAGACTGAATTAGATAATCTTCAATTTTATTTAAAGTTTCATCATCAATTTCTTTTTTAACAATGATGTCCTTTAGACCAGAAGCAAACGTAGATGCACTTTTCTTGAAACCTAATTTAAATTTTTCAAATATTCCCATTAAATTTTTATTTCTAAATTTTTTATATCCGAAACTAGTCCTTTCATATGGATACTATCTTTATCATCAATAAAAATTGAAAGCTTGCCTAATTCAAATTCTATATCGGTTTTAGATTTTACTAGTCCATTTATTTTACCCGCATACGCAGCTGCACATGCAGCAGTTCCGCAAGCTTTAGTTAGTCCAGCCCCCTTTCCCAAACTTTTATTCTAATTAAATTTTCATTAATTACGTTGGCAAGAGTTACGTTACATTTTTCAGGAAAAAGATTATTATTTTCTATTTCAGGTCCAATTTTCTTTAAATCAAAATCATCAATATTTTTTACAAAGAAAATTATATGAGGATTACCAACATTAATTGCTATACCACCAATAAATTCATTATTTTTTTTATCTAAAATTTTAAAATTAAGGTTTTTAGTATTCAATTCTTTATTCAAAGGTATTTCATTCCATTTTGTTTTTGGCATACCAATTTCTGTTTCAACTAATTTATCTTTTAATATTTTAGAATTTAGTATTCCAGATGATGTTTGAACATCGATCGAACTTTTATTTTTTTCTTTTGAAAGTAAATAGGCCACACATCTTGTTCCATTTCCACAAGCTCCAGAAAAACTACCATCAGAATTGTAAAACTCTAAGTTTGCATCAAGTTTATCATTCTTTTTAATAAATATTAGTTGATCACATCCAATGAAATTTCGATCACATATTTTGACTATTTGATCTTTTGATAATTGAATATTTTCTATTCTTTGATCAATGATTACAAAATCATTACCAAGACCGTCCATTTTATAAGCTTTGAATTCCATATAATTAATACTTAACTTATTTATTGACTTTTTGAACCTCTATTATAATTTGTTCTCGTTTCCGCAAAATCAGCAATTTGCGATGTCTTTGGAAACAAAGAGATCGACACTAGTCAGCGAGGGTTCGCCCACTAGTGCGGTTGCTGCTGGACGAAATTATGTTTGAAAATTTGACAAATAAATTTGAAGAAATTTTTTCTTCTTTAAAAAAAGCACCATCTCTTGATGAAAAACAGGTAGATAAGGGTTTAAGAAATATAAGGCAGGCTCTATTAGAGGCTGATGTATCTTTGCCTGTTGTAAAAGAATTTATTGAAAAACTAAAACCTAAAGCTTTAGGTGAAGAAATAATTAGATCAACATCACCAGGCCAGATGATGGTTAAAATTGTTTATGATGAGCTTGTAANTCTTCTTGGAGATACTAGTTATGATGTCAATTTAAATGCAGTTCCTCCTGTCTCAATGATGTTAGTTGGTTTACAGGGATCAGGAAAAACTACTACGACTGCAAAAATAGCAAAATATTTAGAAAAAAATAAAAAAAAGAAAATAATGATGGTTAGCCTAGACGTTTATAGGCCAGCTGCACAAGAACAATTAAAGTTTTTAGGTGAACAAAACAATATTCTCACATTACCAGTAATTGATGGACAACTTCCATCCGANATCTGTAAAAGAGCAATAAGTGCAGCTAATCTTAATGGAGCAGATATTATTTTATTCGATACTGCTGGCCGAACTCAAATCGATCTTCAAATGATGAGCGAAATCAAACAAATTGAAAGCATTATTANTNCTACTGAAAATTTTTTAGTTGCAGATTCTTTAACAGGTCAAGTAGCAGCGGAGGTTGCAAAAGANTTTAAAAACACAATTAATCTTACAGGAATAATTTTAACTAGGGCAGATGGTGATGCCAGAGGTGGAGCTGCAGTAAGCATGAAATATGTTTCAAAGGTTCCAATTAAATTCTTAGGAATTGGAGAAAAAATAGATAATTTAGAAGTTTTTCACCCCGATAGAATTGCAAACAGAATTCTTGGTATGGGAGATATTGTTTCTTTAGTAGAAAAAGCAGCTCAAAACATTAGTGAAGAAAATATAAAAAAAACAGAAGAAAATTTAAAAAAAGGAAACTTTTCAATGGAGGATTATTTAACTCAATTGAGACAAATGAAAAAAATGGGTGGTGTAGAAGGAGTTATGTCTTTCTTGCCTGGAGTTTCNAAAATAAAATCACAAATGGATCAAGCTGGAGTGGATGAAAAAACANTAACGCAAAATGAATCTATAATTTTATCTATGACAAAAAAAGAAAGAGAGAACCCAAAAATAATTGATGGTTCCANAAAAAAAAGAATTGCTAATGGCTCTGGTACAGATGTAGCCACTATCAATAAATTGTTAAAGCAATTTAAAATGATGTCTGAAATGATGAAGAAGATGTCAAAAGGCAACGNGAAAGGTATGACTGACAAAGGAATACCTCCAGAGCTTTTTAATCAATTAAAATAAAAAAGGAGACAAAATGTTAAAACTAAGATTATCTAGGGGTGGAACAAAAAAAAGACCTGTGTATAAAATTGTAGTGGCAGANAGTAGGTTTGCAAGAGATGGAAGATTTATTGAGAAACTAGGATTTTTTAATCCTCTNCTACCAAAAGAAAAAAAGGAAAGAGTTGGGCTCGAGTCAGATCGGATAAAATATTGGCTGAGCCAAGGCGCTAGACCCACCANAAGAGTAGCTAGAATTTTGGGTGAAAACCAATTAATTCCTATGCCAGCGAGTGGAAATAATCCTCAGAAAGCTATTCCTAAAAAAGATAGAAAAAAAAATGAAGCAGATAAATNTAAGGAACCAAAAGCAGAGGAGAAAAAAGCAGAAGCTCCAAAAGCAGAGGAGAAAAAAGAAGAAGCTACAAAAGCAAAAGAAACTAAAACACCAAAAGTAGAAGAGAAAAAAGCAGAAACTAATCAAGGAAAAGAGAAAAAATAATCATGCTGCAGGCTCAAATATTTACACTTTATCCAGAATTGTTTCCTGGGCCTTTGAACAAAGGTTTATATGGCAAAGCTTTATCAAACAATATCTGGAACTTAAAAGTTGTAAATATAAGGGATTATTCATCAGATAAGCACAAAACTGTAGATGATACTCCATTTGGAGGAGGATCAGGTATGCTAATCAAGCCGGATGTTTTAGCAAATTCTTTAGATCAAAATGTTAAAACAAACGAAAAAATATATTATTTAACTCCAAAAGGTAAATTGTTTAGTCAAAAGCTTGCAAAAAAGTTATCAAAAGAAAAAACTATAAATCTAATTTGTGGACATTTTGAGGGAGTTGATCAAAGAGTAATTGATACAAGAAATATAGAAGAATTGAGTATTGGCGATTATGTTTTATCAGGAGGAGAAACAGCTGCATTAATAGTATTAGATAGTATTTTAAGATTAATTCCAGGAGTCCTTGGAAATGATCAGTCGATTTCTGAGGAAAGTTTTGAAAATGGATTATTAGAATATCCTCAGTATACAAAACCCCAAATTTGGGAGAAAAAAAGTGTACCAGAGGTACTTTTATCTGGAGATCATGCTAAAATTAAAGACTGGCGTTTATCCAAATCTGAGGCTATAACACGCGACCGAAGACCAGATTTATGGCAAAAATATAAGAAGAATTAAATTGATAAACTTAAACATGAAAACAATCGAAGAAATTAATCTGTCCAATGTTAAGAAAATAGCTGCCGAGAAGAAATTACCTGAATTTTTTCCAGGAGATANTATTAAGGTTGGAGTTAAAATTACAGAAGGAAAAAGAGATAGAATTCAATATTTTGAAGGAGTCTGTATCGCAAAAAAAAATAGAGATTTAAATTCATCTTTTACTGTAAGAAAAATATCATTCGGTGAAGGCGTTGAAAGAACATTTGCTCTATACAGTCCAATAGTGGATTCAATAAAAGTGATTAGATCAGGTAAAGTAAGAAGAGCAAAATTATACTATTTAAGAGATAGAACTGGAAAATCTGCAAGAATTTCTGAAAAAATTAGGAAGAAAATTGGTATTGATGTTGAAGTTAAACCAGAACAAGTTACAGAAAGTGTTGCTCAAACAATCGAAGAAAAATCAGCAGAGACTTCAGTAACTGAAAATAAAGTACAAGAAGTTCAAAAAGCAGAAACTAAAAAAGAAGAACCGAAAAAAGAAAGCATTAAAAAGAAAAAATAGTTTTTTTCTAAATGTCTCAAACAATTTACGATAAAATTTGGAACGAACATCTTGTTCATGTGCAAGAAGATGGTACTTCACTTCTTTTTGTTGATAGACACTTAATTCATGAAGTTACAAGCCCTCAGGCTTTTGAAGGATTAAGAAATACTAAAAGAAGAGTAAGACAACCAAAACTAACTTTGGCAGTTGCAGATCATAATGTTCCAACGACTGACAGATCCAAAGGTATTTCTGATGAGGAGTCAAAAATTCAGGTAGATACTTTAGATGCAAATTGTAAAGAGTTTGGAGTTCAATTATTTGGAATGAATGATAAGAGGCAAGGTATAGTTCATATAATTGGGCCTGAGCAAGGTTTTACACAACCTGGAACGATAATGGTATGTGGAGATAGCCATGCAGCAACCCACGGAGCATTCGGAGCTTTAGCTTTTGGTATTGGAACATCTGAAGTTGAACATGTTTTGGCTACTCAAACTTTAGTTCAAAAAAAATCAAAAAATTTCAGAATAAATGTTAATGGACAGTTATCAGCGGGTGTAACTTCAAAAGACGTAATTTTACAAATAATTGGAAAAATAGGAACTGCGGGTGGAACTGGATATGTGATTGAATATGCTGGAAATTTAATTTCATCACTTAGTGTTGAACAAAGGATGACAATTTGTAATATGACAATTGAAGGTGGTGCACGAGCAGGATTAATTCAACCAGATCAAAAGTATTTGATTATTTAAAAAATAAACCGATGTCTCCAAAAAATGAAAACTGGGATAAAGCTTTAGAATACTGGGGCCAACTTAAGTCTGACGATGATGTTAGTTTTGATAAAGAAATTAGTTTTGAAGCCAAAGAAATAAAACCAATGGTGACCTGGGGAACTTCACCACAAGACGTTGTTACAATTGATGGAAAAGTTCCTAATCCAGATCAAGAAGTTGATCCGGACAAAAAAAATTCAATTGAAAGATCATTAAAATATATGGGATTAGAACCTGATACCTCTGTTAAAGATATAAAAATTGATAAAGTTTTTATAGGTAGTTGTACCAATGGAAGAATTGAAGATCTAAGAGAAGCTGCAAAAATTTTAAAAGATAAGAAAATTGCTAATCATGTAGATGCAATTGTTGTTCCAGGATCAGGTTTAGTTAAAGAACAAGCAGAACAAGAAGGACTAGACAAAATATTCAAAAACTCTGGATTTGAATGGAGAGAACCAGGATGTTCAATGTGTCTTGCAATGAATGCAGATAAATTAAAGTCAGGGGAAAGATGTGCATCTACTTCAAATAGAAACTTTGAAGGTCGTCAAGGTAGGGTGGAAGAACACATCTGGTTAGTCCTGCAATGGCAGCTGCTGCTGCAATTTCAGGCAATTTAGATGATGTTAGAAAGTATCGATATTAAATGAAAAAATTTACAACACTTAAAAGCATACCGGTCTATCTTCCAATAGCTAACATTGATACGGATACGATAATTCCAGCGCAATTTTTAAAAACAATTAAAAGAACAGGTTTAGGAAAACATTTATTTTTTGCAATGAGATACGATGAAAGTGGAAATTTAATAAATGATTTTATTTTAAATAAAAGTCCATTTAACCAGTCTAAAATCTTAATTGTAGATAAAAATTTTGGTTGTGGTTCTTCAAGAGAACATGCTCCTTGGGCACTTTTAGATTTTGGAATTACATGTGTTATAAGTTCGAGCTATGCAGATATTTTTTATAACAATTGTTTTAAAAATGGAATTTTGCCAATAACAATTTCAGATGAAAAAATAAAAGAAATATCTGAGTATGCAAATAGAAAAGAGGAAATAGCAATTAATTTACCTGATCAAAAAATCATTTTTGGTAATAAAGAAATCAAATTTGAGATAGATGAATTCAAGAAAAAATGCTTACTCGAAGGAGTAGATGATATTGCTCTATCTCTAGAAAAATCAGATAAAATTGTTGCATATGAAAATAAATTAAAATCGAGTAAACCATGGATCTTTAATGATTAAGGTAAAAAAAAGAAAAATTTTACTTTTGCCAGGCGATGGTATTGGACCCGAGGTAATCGCTGAAGTAAAAAAAATAATAGTTTGGTTTAATAAAAATAAATCGTTAGATTTTGAAATTGATGAAGATTTAATTGGTGGTTCTGCTTATGATAAACATGGAACACCACTGACTGATGAAGTTTTCTATAAAGCATTAGAAAGTGAAGCTGTAATTTTAGGAGCAGTTGGCGGACCTAAATGGGATAATTTAGAGTTTTCAAAAAAACCTGAAAGAGCTCTGTTAAAATTAAGAAAAGAGCTAAAATTATTTGCTAATTTAAGACCTGCAATTTGTTTTAAACAATTAGTAGATGCCTCTAGCTTAAAACCAGAAATAGTTTCAGGGCTTGATATAATGATAGTAAGAGAATTAACCGGTGGTATTTATTATGGAGAACCAAGAGGAATTATGCCAATAGATAATGGTGGGCGTAAAGGAATTAATACTCATACTTACACAACAAGCGAAATTGAAAGAGTTGCAAGAGTTGCTTTTGATTTAGCTAAAAAAAGAAAAAATAAAGTTACATCTTGTGAAAAATCTAATGTTATGGAGGCCGGTCAATTGTGGAAAGAGGAAGTTCAGACTCTTCATGAGAAAGAATACAAAGAAGTAGAATTAAATCATATGCTTGCGGATAATTGTGCTATGCAATTGTTAAAAAATCCTAAACAATTTGATGTAATAGTTACTGATAACCTTTTTGGAGATATGCTTTCAGATGAAGCTGCTATGTTAACTGGCTCCCTAGGTCTTTTACCTTCAGCTTCACTTGGTGCAAAAGATAAAAATGGAAATATGAGATCAATGTATGAACCGGTTCATGGATCGGCTCCTGATATAGCAGGTAAAGGAATTGCAAATCCAATTGCAACTATTTTAAGTTTTTCAATGGCTTTGAAATATTCGTTAAACCTAAATAAAGAAGCAGATCATCTTGATGATGCAGTTCAAAAAGTATTAGATGATGGATTAAGAACTAAAGATATTATGTCCAAAGGAAATAAAGAAGTTTCAACAGAAACTATGGGAAACGCTATTATTGCGTGTTTGCAAAAATAAATAATTTAACTTATTTTACTTTCTAATATTTATGACAACTTATNCAGCTCCAGTTGAAGATATGATGTTTCTTTTTGAGAAGTTAAGAAATAATAAAAATTATAATGAGCTTGANAAATATAAAGAAATTACACCTGAACTTGTAAAAGATATTTTAGAAGAAGCAGCAAAACTTAACCAAAATATAATATTACCTTTAGCTAAATCTGGAGATGAAAATCCAACTGTTTTAGAAAATGAAATTGTAAGAACTCCACCAGGTTACAAAGAAGCCTACAATAAATTTATAGAAGATGGCTGGCAATCTTTATCTTGCGATCCAAAGTATGGTGGACAGGGAATGCCAAAGACGGTTAGCGCTTTTTTTGATGAAATGTTGTCTTCAGCAAGTCTCGCTTTTAAACTTTATAGCGAACTAAGCATTGGTGCATATAACTGCATTAATCGTCATGCATCAGATTCTATAAAAAATAAATTTTTACCAAAGATGGTAGAAGGAAAATGGAGTGGCACAATGTGTTTGACCGAATCAGTGTGTGGAACAGATTTAGGTTTATTAAAAACAAAAGCAGTAGAACAATCAAATGGAACTTTTAAAATAAGTGGACAAAAAATATTTATTACTTCTGGAGATCATGATCTTACTGAAAATATTATTCATCTGGTTATTGCAAGAGCTTCTGACTCACCTGCCGGCACTAAAGGAATAAGTTTATTTCTTGTACCAAAATTTATAGTTAACGATGATGGGTCTATCGGGCAACGAAACAAAGTTTCAACTGGTTCTATTGAAAGCAAGATGGGAATTAAAGGATCAGCGACCTGTGTACTAAATTTTGATAATTCAGTTGGATATATGATTGGTCCAAAAAATAAAGGATTAAACTCAATGTTTACCATGATGAATCTAGAAAGAATTGTAGTTGGAATTCAAGGATTAGGAATTTCTGAAATTGCATATCAAAATTCTTTAAATTATGCAAAAGAGAGAAAACAAGGAAAAAGTCATCAGAGTCAATCAAGTGATGGTGCTGATTTTATTATAAAACATGCTGATATAAGAAAATCGTTATTAAACATGAAATCAATTATAGAAGGAGAAAGAGCGTTAAATTTTTGGTTGTCTCAACAAACAGAAGTAAGTCTTTATCACAAAGATGAAAAAATTAGACAAGAAGCATCTGATCTTGTTTCCTTAATGACACCTGTTGTTAAATCTTTGTTCACCGATATGGGCATGGAAATTACTAGCGATGCCATCCAAATTTATGGAGGGTATGGATATACTAAAGATCAAGGAATTGAACAATTATATAGAGATAATAGAATTACACCAATTTACGAAGGCACGAATTCTGTTCAAGCAATTGATTTAGTTTTTAGAAAGTTAGTAAACAAAAATGGAAACATAATTGATAAATATATTTCCTTAATTAAAGAAGACATTCTTATAAAAGAAGAAAAAATTAAACCGTTTATTGAAAAACTAAATAAAAATATAGAAATTTTATTAAAATTTACTAATTGGATTAAAGAAAAAATGCAAAATTCAAAAGACGATGTAAGTGCTGCTTGTAATGATTATTTAAAAGTACTTGGCTTAGTAGCTACCGCTCATGCATGGGTTAAGGTTTTAGAGGCTAGCTTTAATGATTATGAAAAAAATAAACAATTTTATGAAGAAAAAATTCAAACAGCAAATTTTTTCTTCAATAGAGTTCTTCCAAGGATAGAAAGTTATTATCTGACTGCAACTACTGGAAGTAAGTATATTATGGATTTTAAATTTAACTAATATGAGCCATTACGATACGAACTTAGATAAAAATAACGCTAATTATGTGCCACTGTCTCCATTATCTTTTTTAGAAAGAACAAAAGATATTTACCCAAATTATGAAGCTATAGTTTATGAGAGCAGATCATATACTTGGGCTGAGGTTTATAAAAGATGTGTAAAATTTGCAAGCGCACTTGAGAAGATTGGAATAAAAACTGGAGATACAGTTTCTATTATGGCATTTAATACACCTGAAATATTTGAGGCGCATTATTCAATACCCATGGTAGGTGCAGTTATTAATGCAATTAATACAAGATTAGACGCAAAAACTATTAGTTATATTTTAGAACACAGCGATGCAAAAGTTTTAATAGTTGATAGACAATTTCATGAAGTTATTTCTAAAGCTCTAGCAAATTTTAAATCAAAAATAACTATAATTGATATAGATGATAAAGATGTAAATCTTTCAGATTCAAAAAAAATTGGAGAACATGAGTATGAACAATTCTTAAATACAGGTGATGAAAATTATGAGTGGAAAAAACCAAAAGATGAATGGCAAGCTATTTCTTTAGGTTATACATCTGGCACTACGGGAAATCCCAAAGGTGTTGTTTATCATCATCGAGGATCTTATTTAATGGCAACAGGGAGTGCTGTTGCTTGGAACATGCCCAATAAATTAAATTTTTTATACACAGTTCCAATGTTTCATTGCAATGGATGGTGCTATCCATGGACAATGTCAATGTTGCATGGGCGAGTAATTTGTTTAAGAAATATTGATGTTAAAAAAATCTTTGAGTTAATAGATAAGTATGATGTTACTCATTTTGGTGGTGCACCAATTGTATTAAACATGATAGCTAATGCACCTAAAGAGCATCAAAAAAAATTAAAAAGAAAAATTCATGTATTAACTGCGGGAGCTCCTCCGCCTAGTATTATATTTGAGAAAATGCAAAATTTAGGTTTTGATGTAATGCATGTCTATGGATTGACAGAAACTTATGGACATATGTTGCAGTGTGCTTGGAATGATGAATGGAACGATTTAGAACAAGATAAAAAAAATGAGATTAAAGCACGACAAGGGGTAAGGTATCCAAATACAGAGGGAGCTGTTGTAATGGATCCAGAAACGATGAAACCAGTGCCACATGATGGCAAAACCATGGGTGAAATAATGATAAGAGGAAATATTGTGATGAAAGGTTATTATAAAGATAAAGAAGCAACAGAAAAAGCAATGAAAGGTGGATGGTTTCACTCGGGTGATTTAGCTGTGACACATCCAAATGGATACATAAAAATTCANGACAGATCCAAAGATATTATCATTTCTGGAGGAGAAAATATTTCATCAATTGAAATTGAAAATACTATAGCCAAACATCCTTCAGTATCATTAGCTGCTGTTGTTGCTAAACCAGATGAAAAATGGGGAGAAACACCTTGTGCATTTATAGAGCTTATTGAGGGAAAAAAAGCAACAGAAGAAGAAATTATAAAATTTTGTAGAGAAACTTTAGCAGGGTTTAAATTACCTAAAAAAGTGGTTTTTTCTGCATTACCCAAAACTTCAACAGGAAAAATCCAAAAATTTGAATTAAGAAAAAAGGCCAAGGAGCTAAACTGATTTTAGACGTTAACGAGAAAAGCGTGTTCGTCTCAACAAGCGGTATGGAGTTTGATAAAAAAAAACCATCAATATTGTTGATGCATGGAAGTGGACTAACTCATATCGTTTGGTCACTTCATGAGCAATTTTATGTTTCCCAAGGATTTAATGTTTTATCAATTGATCTTCCAGGACATGGCAATTCTGATGGTCCAGCTCTAAAATCAATCCAAGAAATTTCTGACTGGGTAAAATTATTAATGAAAAAAGTTAATATTTCAAAAATTATTATAGTTGGTCATTCCCAAGGGTGTCTTGTGGGCATTGATTTTGCATCTAGATACCCAGACTTAATATCTAGTTTAGTGCTTGTCGCGGGATCATATAAAATGCCTGTAAACCAAGACTTAATCGANTTAGCAGAAGCTGGTGATGATAAAGCAATTTTGCTTATGATGAAATGGNGTTATGAAGGCTCAAAAGCTTTTATTGGTGGTAATCCAGTAAAAAAAATTATTAATTCATCGAGAGAAATTAGAGAAGTTTTAGCTGTGGACTTAAATGCATGTAACAATTACAAGGATGGCGAAAAAGCTTTAAATAAAATTAATTGTTCAACGTTATGTATATTTGGTGAATTAGACAAAATGGTACCACTAAAAGCAGGAACNAAAATGTCAGATGCAATTAAAAATTCAGAAACTAAAATCATATCTAATTGTGGACATATGATTGTATTTGAAAAAGCTTTTGAAATGAGACAATTAGTTAAACAATTCATAAT
>JGI26061J44794_1000702_pt1 | contig 14484 bp, 8 predicted proteins | sample MarorgKNORR_S2LV_5_FD_44794 | JGI IMG/M metagenome (IMG submission 44794) | reverse complement strand
TTCCAATTCCCTGCGATCCAGGCAATGTTCTCGAGTTTTGGTTCTAGTTTTTTATTAGGATCAATTATTTATTTTTTATCAATTTCGTCAACTAATGCCAATTTTGTTGTATCAGAATTCACGACTAATCGTGTGATATTTGTTATGCCATATTCTTTGAGAGATGCTACTTCAATCCAACTCACGTCTGTTTTTGGATTGTATTTATAAAGCACATCATCTTTTCCTATCAAAATAGTACCGTTAGGCAACCAACACATGTCTTCTGATTCGGGAAGTGTTACTGTAATAGATTTTGTTATACCGGAAACCGGATTTACCGATTTAATTTCCCATAAACTATCATTTTCTTTAGAGATATAACTGACTAAATCTGAATTCGGAATTTTATGAAGTGAACGACCAATATTGTCTTGGAGATTATAATTTTTTTGTTCTTTAAAATTCGTTGAAAAAAGAGAAAGTCCTCCATCTTCTAACACTGCAGACACTAATATATTATCGTTAAACCATACATGATAACCAATAATAATATCATCTACTAAAACTTCAGATTCGCCATTTCTCAAATTATACTTATATAGAGCTTGTTTTCCATCTTTATCGAGACGAATTGCTGAAACTGCACTTTGATTTGGAATTTTTAGAGGAGAATACTCGCTGCCTTCTTCAGTATGGTTAATCCATATTTTAGAATCGTAATTAATAGTGTACTTTACAATATCGGTTTGTCCATTACGTGTTCCAGCAAAAAGAATGGTATTGTTATCCATAAAGGAAGGTTGATTGTCATAGCCTATATTATCAGATATGTTTTTCATATTTGAAAGCTCAAACCCTCCTTTTTCAGTATTTAAATCAAAAAGAAAAACATCTGTGTTTGGTTGAGAGAAATGGAGTAGTGGTAATAGTGCAATAAGGGTTAAAAAATAATGTTTCATTGTGATGAATTTTATTTTTTAAAGTTAGGTAATCTTGTTGTAAAAAAAACGTCTCAATCAGATTGCAAACTGGTTCGAGACGTTTTTCTGTTTCTAACTAACTAAAATTTAAAAACAGTACTTATTTTCTTCTGTAATTTTATCAGCAATAATATTTCTCAATTCAATAATATTAGGCATATTAGTGTATTTGAGATAACGTCTTAATCCCATGAGCATCATGCGTTGCTCATCGCCTTCTGTAAATGAAATGATGGAGTGTTTACCAGCAGTTTCAATAATATCTATAGCATTAAACAAATTTAATTTTGCCATAGCAATTTGTGCTTTAAATTTGCCTTCGCCCTCTTTTTTGGCCATTTTTTCAGCACGTAAAATAGCAGATTCTGCCATATAAATCTGAATTAAAATATCTGAACATGCTAACATTAACTGTTGATGTTCTTCTATTTTCTCTCCATATTTTTGTAAAATTGCTCCTGCAACCATTAAAAATAATTTTTTAAGATTAGCAATAATATGTTTTTCTTCAGTGAATAACTCGGAAAAATCTGGTGTTTCAAAAGAAGGAATACTTGTAAGTTCATTTGCAACAGCAGTAGCTGGACCCAATACATCTACATGACCTTTCATAGCTTTTTTAATGAGCATACCAATACATAACATACGGTTAATCTCGTTTGTACCTTCGTAAATTCTTGAAATTCGGGCATCTCTCCAGGCAGATTCTACTGGCATTTCTTCAGAAAATCCCATACCTCCGAAAATCTGAATACCTTCATCAGTACACGATTGAGCATGTTCGGAAACTGCAACTTTAAGTATAGAACACTCAATGGCATATTCTTCAACGCCTTTTAATTCTGCTTCCTGATGCGTGTCTTTACCATTAGCCTGACGCAAAGCAATTCGGTCTTCAATGTTTTTTGCAGCTCTATAACTTGCAGCCTCACCAACCCAGCAGTTTGTTGCCATTTCAGCAAATTTTTGACGTATAGCACCGAATTGAGCAATAGGTGTATTAAACTGTATGCGTTCATTAGCATATTGTATAGACACTGATATTACACGTCGTTGAGCTTCTAAACAACCAGCAGCTAATTTAATACGACCAACGTTAAGCGAATTCATAGCAATTTTAAAACCATTACCTCGAGTGGATAACATATTCTCAACTGGAACTTTTGTGTCGCTAAAAAACACTTGACGCGTAGAAGAAGCACGAATGCCCAATTTGTGTTCTTCTTCTCCCATTGTTATTCCATTTTCAGGATCATTTTCAACAATAAAACCTGTAATATATTTATCGTCTTCTATACGGGCAAAAACAATCATTACACTACAAAAACCAGCGTTGGAAATCCACATTTTATTTCCAGTGATGCTGTAATATTTTCCGTCCTCTGATAAAACTGCTTTTGTTTTACCTGAATTTGCATCACTTCCTGCGCTTGGTTCGGTTAAGCAATAGGCTCCAAACCATTCGCCTGATGCTAATTTGGGAACGTATTTTTTCTTTTGCTCTTCTGTACCGTAAAGTGTAATTGGCATAGTACCAATTCCTGTGTGGGCACCAAATGCTGTACTGAACGATCCTGTAGCTCCTGAGATATAATCGCAAACCAGCATTGTAGAAACAAATCCCATTCCAAGACCATCATATTCTTCAGGTACAGCAACTCCAAGGAAACCGAGTTCTCCAGCTTTACGCATACAACTTTCGGTAAGTGCGAAATCTTTTTGTTCAAAACGTGCTTTGTATGGCCATATTTCCCGATCTACAAATTCTATGACAGCGTCTCGCATCATTTGTTGTTCTTCAGAGAAATCTTCAGGTGTGAAAACATCTTCACATTTGGTTTCTTTTACAATGAATTGTCCTCCTCTTAATATGCTTTTTTCTTTTGTTTCCATTTTTTTGTTTTGTATAAAGTAAGAAGAACGAAGTACTAAGAAAATTGGTTTCAGACTTAATACTTAATTCTTGTTTCTTAATTCTATCTAATTTAAAAATTCAAATATTCCTGCAGCTCCTTGCCCAGTTCCTACACACATGGTTACCATTCCATATTTTCCTTTCATATCACGTTTACGCATTTCATCAAATAACTGAACAGAAAGTTTTGCTCCTGTACAACCTAATGGATGACCAAGTGCAATGGCTCCTCCATTTACATTTACAATCTCCTGATTTAAATCGAGTTCTCTACACACTGCTAAAGATTGTGAAGCAAAGGCTTCATTTAGTTCGATTAGAGAAATATCATCTTGTTTTAATCCTGCTTGTTTTAATGCTTTTGGAATAGCTTTTACTGGACCGATTCCCATAATACGAGGTTCTACACCTGCAGCAGCATAATTTACTAAACGTGCAATTGGTTCAAGGTTTAATTCTTTGACCATAGCTTCACTCATTACCATTACAAATGCAGCGCCATCACTCATTTGTGATGAGTTTCCCGCAGTTACGCTTCCACCTTGTGCAAATACAGCACGCAGTTTTGCCAGTGCTTCAAGGCTTGTGCCTTTTCTTGGACCTTCATCTTTAGTTACAGTATATGATTTTGTGGCTTTCTTTCCATTTTCATCTACATATATTTGATCGACAGTAATTGGTACAATCTGGTCTTGAAATCTGTTTTCTGCTTGCGCTTTTAAGGCTTTCATGTGCGAATTAAAAGCAAATTCATCTTGGTCTTCTCGAGATACCTTAAACTGATTTGCTACGGCTTCGGCAGTATTTCCCATTCCCCAATAATAATCTTCATGACCAGATGTTACAAGATCATAATTAAGTTCTGGTTTATAGCCAGTCATTGGAACTGCGCTCATGCTTTCTGCGCCTCCAGCGATGATACAATCTGCCATTCCTGCTTGAATTTTGGCTGTTGCCATTGCAATAGTTTCGAGTCCTGAGGAACAAAATCGATTTACAGTTACTCCCGGAACATCAACAGTATCTAATCCCATAAGAGAGATGAGTCGTGCCATATTTAGCCCTTGAGATCCTTCAGGCATTGCGTTGCCAACCATAACATCGTCAATACGAGTTTTATCAAGATTAGGCAACTCTTTCATCATGTATTGAATGGTTTCTGCTGCTAATTCATCGGTTCTTTTAAAACGAAATACACCTCTTGGTGCTTTGCCTATTGCTGTTCTATATGCTTTTACGATGTATGCTTGTTTGTTCATAACTGTTTTGAATATTTGACTTATGATGATAAGACGTAAGATTTAAGACTTGCTTAATTTTTCCATAAAACGTGTTATCATTCCTTGTATAATTTGAATTTTAGTTTCTAAATGTTTGAAAGTTTTTTCTGAAATATATTCTATTTCAAAAGAAATTATTAGTTGGGTATTCCACTCAAAAGCTGAACCTAATGCAGTCTCTAAATACTGTAAAAAGTGTTTGTCAGTTCCTTTGCTTGTTCCTTCTGCAATATTTGAAGGAATAGAAACTGAACAGCGTTGCATTTGATTTGTCAGTGAATATATTTCAGATTTTGGAAATGTTTTAGTCGTTTTATAAGTCTGTTTTACGATTTCGATGCCTTCTTTCCAAATAGTTAATTTTCTAAAGTTATGTCTTGCTGCCATTTTTATTTATTTTAATATACTTACTTTTAAGTAATTAGTTTTTAGTTCTACGTCCTTGTCTTATGTCATAAGTCATTTTCAGTCTTACGTCTTAATTACGTAACGGTTTCCCAGTTTTTAACATATGCTCAATGCGTTCTAAAGTTTTACGCTCTGTAGCTAAACTTAAGAAAGCTTCACGTTCAAGGTCTAATAAATATTGTTCGCTCACTAAAGTTGGTTCAGATAAATCACCACCAGCCATTACATGAGCTAGTTTGTTAGCAATTTTATGGTCGTGTTCACTTATATATCTACTTGCTTCCATGGCATCAGTTCCTACTAAAAACATTCCAAGGGCTTGTTTGCCAAGTACTTTAATGTCTGTTCTATGCACAGGTTTTGTATAGCCTTGTTCTGCCATGAGTTTGGCATACGCTTTTGCTGTAGCAATTTGTCGGTCTTTATTAACAATAACTATATCTTTTCCTTTTTGAAGGATTCCTAAATCGAAGGCTTCATAAGCTGAAGTGGACACTTTTGCTGTTGCAATAGTTAAAAAATAGTCTTGAAGTACATTCAATTCCACATCGTTTTTCTTGAAAGTATCTGATGCTCTTAATGCCATTTCTTTTGAGCCACCGCCACCAGGAATTACCCCAACTCCAAATTCTACCAAACCAATATATGTTTCAGCTGCTGCTACAATTTTATCTGCGTGCATTGATAATTCGCAACCACCACCAAGTGCCATTCCGTGAGGTGCCGCAACTGTAGGAATAGAAGAATATCGCATACGCATCATCGTGTCTTGAAACATTTTAATGCCCATATTTAGCTCGTCGTATTCTTGCTCTACTGCCATCATAAAAATCATCGCAATGTTTGCTCCAACCGAGAAATTTGCTGCTTGATTACCAACAACCAATCCTTGAAAATCTTTTTCGGCGAGATCGAATGCTTTGTTTAATCCAGCGAGAACATCGCCACCAATCGTGTTCATTTTAGATTGAAATTCTACATTTAGAATTCCATCTCCTAAATCTTCAATTACAACACCAGAATTTTTCCAAACTTCATTAGACTTTCTAATATTATTTAATATGATAAAAGCGTCTTGTCCTGGAATTTTTTCTTGTGATTTCTTCGGAATATCATAAGCATAAGTAGCTCTATTTTTTATAGTATAAAATGAAGAACTTCCAGAAGCTAACATATCGTTTACCCAAGTTGCTGGTCTATGCCCTTCGGCTTTCATCATTTCAATTCCTTTTTCTACCCCAATGGCATCCCAAATTTGAAACGGTCCATGTTCCCAACCGTAACCCGCTTTCATAGCATCATCAATTTTGAAAAAATCGTCGGTAATTTCTGGAATTCTATTCGTTACATAAGCAAATAGAGCTGCTAAATTTTTTCGGTAGAATTCTCCAGCTTTGTCTTTTCCAGTAATTAAAACTGGCCACCTATCAATTACTTTATCTATTGTTTTGGTGAGCTCTAAGGTTGCAAACCTCGCTTTTTTAGAAGTCTCGTATTCAAAAGTTTTAAGATTTAAGACTAATATTTCTTTTTTGCCTTCAGCAGAAACAGTTTTTTTATAAAACCCTTGTTTGGTTTTACTTCCAAACCATTTGTTTTCCATCATTTTATTGATAAAATCTGGGGTTTTAAAAATCTCTCTCACTTCATCTTCAGGGCAGTTTTCATAAATCCCGTTGGTTACATGCACCATGGTGTCTAATCCTACAACGTCAACAGTGCGAAAAGTTGCCGATTTTGGTCTTCCAATAACAGGTCCTGTAAGTTTATCGATTTCGGTAACGCTAAGGTCTAATTCCTCAACCATCTGAAATAAACTCATGATACTAAAGGTGCCTATTCGGTTTCCTATAAAAGCAGGAGTATCTTTTGCAACTACCGATGTTTTTCCTAAAAATTGTTCGCCATAACCATTTAAAAACTCTAAAACAGAAGCATCAGTTTTTGGTCCAGGAATAATTTCGAACAATTTTAAATAACGTGCAGGATTAAAAAAATGTGTTCCACAAAAATGCTTTTGAAAATCATCACTACGTCCTTCGCTCATGAATTTAATAGGAATTCCCGATGTATTTGTAGTTATGAGTGTTCCTGGCTTGCGGTGTTTTTCTATAGTTTCAAAAACCTGTTTTTTAATATCTAAACGTTCTATAACCACTTCAATAATCCAATCTACATCTGCAATTTTTGCAATATCATCTTCAATATTTCCAGTTGTGATTCTGCTTGCAAATTTTTGATGGTAAATAGGAGAGGGCTTCGATTTTAATGAAGCTTTTAACGAATCGTTTACCAAACGATTTCTTACTACTTTATCTTTAAGTGTTAAGCCTTGTGCTTTTTCTTTGTCGTTAAGGTCTCTTGGCACAATGTCCAGTAATAGCACATCTACACCAATATTGGCAAAATGACATGCAATACCACTTCCCATAATTCCGGAACCAATAACTGCGATTTTATTTATTCTACGTTTAGTCATATTTTATTTTCCACGAAAGTTGGAAATCTGTATTATTATTAATTATTTTAAAATGGTTTCTGGTTTATATATAATTTTGTTAGATATCATTTCATTGATTAATTCAGAAACTTCATAGAAATGATTTAATTTTTCTTCGGAAATATTGTTTTTAATTGCTTCATTAAACATAAGTACTCTATCTCTTGAGTATTCTCTTTTTTCTTTGCCAAATTGAGTTAAGTAAATAAGAACTCCTCTGCCATCTTCGGGATTTGGACGTCTTTCTATAAGCCCTTTTTCTTCCATCGATTTTAAAGTACGAGATAAACTTGTGGCTTCCATTCCCATTTTTGGGCCAAGAGAAGTAGAAGGTGTTCCATTTTCTGGGTCAATATTTAATAGTGTAAAGCCTGTAGCCATTGTGCTATCAAATTTTAGAGCTTGCTCATTGTACATTTTAGTAACGGCTAACCAAGTTGTTCTTAAGACGTAATCGATTGTTTTGTCTTTCATATACATTTCCCATGAAATCGGGAATCTTTATAATTAGAATATTTTGAGGTTCAAATATACAATAATTTATTATGCGTGCATAATAAATTATTGTAAACTTAACTTTAAAAACTATTTAGAAACAGTTTTTAGGAGTTTAATTAGAATTGTTAGCTATAAATTTTATTGTAAAGATTTTTATAGATTTCTTTGATGACTTCACGTTTCATTTTCATGGTAGGGGTAAGATGCCCGTCATCAATATTCCATACATCTGGCGTGAGTTCAAAGCGTTTTATTTGTTCCCAATTCCCAAAATGAGAATTACATTTGTCAATTTCTTTTTGAATATGTTTAATAACAGTTTCAGAATTTGTTATTGAAGTATTATCAAGATTTATATCTTTTCCTTTTCTTTTAATCCATTCTTTAATAAATTCAAAATTAGGTTGAATTAAAGCGGCAGGCATTTTTTCACCTTCTCCAACAACCATTATTTGTTCTATAAAAAGAGATTGCTTGAGTTCGTTTTCCAAAAGTGCTGGAATTACATATTTACCACCTGAAGTTTTAAACATTTCTTTTTTGCGACCAGTAATACTTAAAAACCCTTCACTATCAATTTTACCTTTATCGCCGGTATGAAAATACTCGCCAGTCATTACTTCATCTGTTTTTTCGGGGTCTTTAAAATAGCCTAACATTATATTAGGACCTTTAACGAGAATTTCTTCATCCTCGGCAATTTTAACTTCAACCTCATCTATAATTTTGCCAATGGTACCAATTTTAAAGCCACCATTAAGCACATCGTTTATAGAAACTACCGGAGAAGTTTCGGTCAATCCATAACCTTCCATAATTGGTAAACCAGCGGCTGTAAATATTTTTGTAAGACGTGCCTGTAGCGGAGCACTTCCGGAAACCATTAGTTTTAAATTGCCACCAAAGCCTTGTTGCCATTTAGAGAATATTAGTTTTCGTGCTACACCTAATTTTTTTTCATACCACCAACCATTTGCTCCGTAGGGTTCGTATTGTAGTCCTAAATTTATAGCCCAATAAAATAATTTTTTCTTAATTCCTGATAAATCTTCACCTCGTGCATAAATTCTATCATACATTTTTTCGTACAATCTCGGGACAGCAGTCATTATATGAGGTTTAACTTCATTTAAATTTATACTCACTTTCTCTATAGATTCTGCAAAATATATTTCAATACCGTTATATTGGTATAAATACAACATCATACGCTCAAAAATATGACAAACTGGAAGGAAACTTAAAGCTCTGGAGCCGTGAGATAAATGAATTCTTTTTCCACTTGCCACCACATTACTTACAATATTATTATGAGACAGCATCACACCTTTTGGTATTCCGGTGGTGCCAGAGGTATAAATTATGGTTGCTAAATCGGAAGATTTTACATCGGCTTTTCTAGCTTCAACTTCTTTTTGGGTACCTTCGTCTTTTCCGAGTTCTAATAATTCTGAATAGTGCTTACAACCTTTTATTTGATTAAAGGAATAGACTTCTTTTAACTGTGTTTTGTTTTTAATTTTCAATACTTTTTTAAGTACTTCTTCGTCTGAAACAAAGCAATAAATAGATTCGCTATGGTTTAATACATATTCGTAATCGTCGGCACTAATAGTTGGATAAATGGGAATATTTTGAGCACCGACTTGTAGAATGCCAATATCCATAATATTCCATTCAGTTCTATTATTTGTAGAAATTACAGCTATTTTATCATTTTTTTGAACACCAAGTTTCAATAAGGCTCTACTTATTTCATTGGCTTTATCAATATATTCTTGTGTGGAAATAGATTTCCATTCACCATCATATTTAGTTGTTAAGGTTTTGTCTAAATTATATTTTTCGAGTTGATAATAAGGAAAGTCGAATAGTCTTGTAATCTCGGTCATTAGTTTCAGTAACAGTTAGTATTGCAAAGTAAAAAAATTACAAGGATTTTACAAACATAAAAAAAATAAAACCAATAAGGTTTCCAAAACTTGAAGGTTTTTTGCACTGTCTTAAAGCTTATAGAATATGTGAAGTCTACTATAATTAATTAGTGCCTTTCTTCAACCCAAAGTCGAGCATTCACAAAGGCTTCTAACCAAGGCGATACTTCATCTTTTCTATTTTTTGGGTAATTCGCCCAATTCCATTGGAAGGTAGAACGCTCAATATGTGGCATAGCTACCAAGTGTCTTCCTGTTTTATCACAAAGCATTGCAGTATTAAAATCGGAACCATTTGGGTTTGAAGGATATTCAGCGTAAGCATATTTAGCAACAATATTATAATTATCTTCGGAATAAGGTAAAGTAAATTTCCCTTCTCCATGAGAAATCCAAACGCCTAAAGTACTTCCTGCCAAAGTAGAAAGCATTACTGAATTATTCTCTTGTATTGTTACTGAAGTAAATGCACTTTCATGCTTTCCAGAATCGTTATAAGTTAGTTTTCCATGAATATCGTGTTCTGGATTGATGAGGTCTAACTCCATCCATAACTGGCAACCGTTACAGATTCCGACAGATAACGTGTCTTTTCTTTTAAAGAAATTCTTTAAGGCTGAATTTGCTTTTTCGTTATACAAAAATGAGCCTGCCCAACCTTTTGCCGAACCTAATACATCGCTATTACTAAAACCACCAACAGTCCCAATAAACTGAATATCTTCAAGAGATTCCCGACCTGAAATTAAATCGGTCATGTGTACATCTTTTACATCAAAACCAGCGAGATACATAGCATTTGCCATTTCACGTTCGCTATTACTTCCTTTTTCACGTAATATTGCTGCTTTTGGTCTCGACTGCTCCCGATGGNTATCGGGAAGACTTGACAACTGTAAAGTGNCTTTTAATTTTCCTGTGAAATGGATCGGAAAAATATAATGTAATGGCANATTTTTGTAGTTGTTATACCGCGTTTTAGCCAAATCATTAGCTGTTTGTTTTTGGTCGAGCAGAAAAGAGGTCTTATACCAAACATCACGTAAACGAGAGACTGTCATTGTAAATACTTCAGCTTGATTAATCACACTTAACGTGTTACTTTCTGTTACTTTTCCGATATTGAAAAATTCAATACTTGCTTCATTTAAAACAGTTTCAACAGAAGCATCTTTTGCTTGAAACACAATCCCTGAATTTTCAGCAAACAGTATTTTAAATGAATCTTTTTCAGCTAAATCTGAAATGTCTAATTCTGCTCCCAAATTATTTTCAGCAAAACACATTTCAAGCAAGGTAGTAATCAATCCACCTGAAGCCACATCATGTCCAGCAACAATTTGCTTATCTTTAATTAACTTTTGAATGGTATTAAAAACAGCTTTTACATAAGCAGCATCTTTAACATCAGGTGCCTCATTCCCAATTTTATTTAATATTTGTGCAAACGAACTTCCACCAAGTTTAAAGCTGTCTTGTGAAATATTAATATAGTAAATATATCCAGCATTTTTTTTNAAAACTGGCTCTACAACTTTAGTAATATCGTTACAATTTCCAACTGCTGAAATAATAACTGTTCCGGGAGCAATAACCTCTTCGTTAGNATATTTCTGTTTCATTGAAAGTGAATCCTTTCCTGTAGGCACGTTGATTCCTAAATCGATTGCAAATTCCGAGATGGCTTTTACAGCTTCATATAATCGTGCATCTTCACCTTTATTTTTACAAGGCCACATCCAGTTTGCAGATAAGGAAACACTTTGCAAACCATCTTTTAAAGGTGCCCAAATTATGTTGGTTAAGGCTTCAGTAATACTATTTCTACTTCCTGCAACAGGATTGATTAATCCTGAAATTGGCGAGTGACCAATGGACGTTGCTATGCCTTCTATTCCTTTGTAGTCCAATGCCATGACACCAACATTATTAAGAGGTAATTGCAAAGCTCCAACACATTGTTGTTTAGCCACTTTTCCGCCAACACATCTGTCAACTTTGTTAGTTAGCCAATCTTTACAAGCTACAGCTTCAAGCTGAAGGACTTGATCGAGATAATCGTAGAATTTATTAGAATTATAAGTGATTTCAACATAATTTCTTTTTATGGTTACATCATTCATAATGGTTTTTGGAGAGCTTCCAAACATATCTTCAAGAGCTAAATCCATTGGCTTGTTTCCTTTGGTTTTAGATTCAAAAGTAAATCTGTTGTCTCCTGTAACGTCACCAACGGTATATATTGGCGAACGCTCGCGCTCTGCAATACGTTGCAATATTTCTATGTGTTCTTTGGCAATAATTAATCCCATTCGTTCTTGCGATTCATTGCCAATAATTTCTTTGTCTGAAAGTGTAGGATCGCCAATTGGAAGTTTGTCTAAATCGATTTTCCCACCTGTATCTTCTACCAATTCAGACAAACAATTTAGATGTCCACCAGCACCATGATCGTGAATGGAAACGATAAAGTTTTCATCACTTTCTACCATTCCACGAATAGCATTAGCAGCTCTTTTTTGCATTTCTGGATTGCTACGTTGTACTGCATTGAGTTCAATTCCTGATGAAAATACTCCAGTATCAGCACTGGAAACAGCAGCTCCTCCCATACCAATGCGATAATTATCGCCACCAAGAAGTACAATTTTATCGCCTTTTTTTGGTGTGTCTTTTAGTGCTTGATTTGCTTTAGCATACCCAATACCTCCAGCTTGCATAATGACTTTATCGTAGCCTAATTTTTGCGAATTCTCTTCATGCTCAAAGGTCAATACAGAGCCACAAATAAGTGGTTGCCCAAATTTGTTGCCAAAATCTGAAGCGCCATTACTTGCTTTAATAAGAATATCNATTGGAGTTTGGTACANCCATTTGCGNTNTTTNATNNCNTTTTCCCAATCCCGATAGTTATCGGGACGATTCTCTTCTAAACGAGAATATGATNTCATATAAACAGCAGTTCCCGCTAATGGAATTGAACCTTTTCCGCCAGCAAGACGGTCNCGAATTTCACCACCCGAACCTGTTGCTGCACCATTAAAAGGCTCGACAGTTGTTGGGAAGTTATGTGTTTCGGCTTTTAACGAAATGACAGAATCAAAATACTGGGTTTGGTAAAAATCTGGAATATCTGCACGTTTTGGAGCAAATTGTTCTATAGTTGGTCCTTTTATAAAAGCAACATTATCGTTATATGCTGAAACTATATCATTATGGTTTTGTTTTGCGGTTTCTTTGATGAGTTTAAAAAGTGAAGTTGGTTTTTCTTCCCCATCAATTATAAAAGTGCCGTTGAAAATTTTATGACGACAATGTTCAGAGTTCACTTGTGAAAATCCAAAAACTTCAGAATCTGTTAAATGTCTTCCAATTTTTTCACTAACTTTTTCTAAATACTCAATTTCATCATTATTTAATGCCAAGCCTTCTTGTTTATTGTAAGCAGAAATGTCTTCAATATTTTGAATAGCTTCGGGTTGAATATTTGAAGTAAATGAATCTTGACTTAAGCCTTTATATTTTTCAGAAATCATAGGATCGAAGTCAGAAAAATCTTTAGGAACAGCTTTAAATTCTTCAATTCTAATAATATCTGAAATTCCCATATTTTGGGTAATCTCAACTGCGTTGGTACTCCAAGGTGTAACCATTGCAGCTCGTGGACCAACAAAAAAAGCATCGAGTGATGCTTGTTCTATTTTTGGTTGGTTTGCAAATAACCATTTAAGTTTCGATATAGTTTGTGATGATAGTTCTTTTGTTGCTTGAACAGCAAATATTTTGCTGTTTTGGTTTCCGAAGAAATGAATCATTTACTTTTAATTTGAGATTGTTTTTTAAAATTCAAATTTAGTTTATTTTTAAAGTTTTTCAGACTTAAAAAGAAGGATAATTTAAGAGTTATTCACGAGTTTTGAACAAAAAAAAAAGTGACTTTAATAGTCGCTTTAATAATTTTTATTGTATAATCAATTTTTTGGTTACAGCTCCTTGACTGGAAATAATTTTCACCAAGTAAATTCCTTTATTAAGGTTTGAGACATTAATAAAATCTTTGGCAGGTGTTATATTTTCAATTATAACTTGTTTTCCTAAAATATTATATATTATAATGTCTAAATTTTGAGTAGAATAAAAACAAACAAAATCATTTTTTACAGGATTTGGATACATTGAAATTTTATCAAATCTTTCGTTTTCTTGAGTGGATAACAAACTTCCCCAAACAGCAAATACATAATTTTCATCATCTATAAAAGGATTTCTGTTATTTTGTCTATTATAAATAGCATTATTTCTATCAATTTCTCGAGTTGAGACAGGGTCTTGTATATGCCAATTATAAAGTATATTTAAAAATGTAAGATCAAAAACTTGATCACTTGAACCATTAAACATCGTATATGACCAACTATCAATATCGTTTTCGTATCTAGTGGCAAAGTAAAAATACATTCTGGCAATATCACCTTTAAATTCATCTATGGGTTCAAATACTGTAGCTGTATAACCTGCTGAATAGCCTGAATCTAAATTGTTTCCTCTTTTAGACCCATTTGTAGATGTCCAATTAGGAGTATCAACAACACCAAAAGGAAAACTACTTCTTTGTGCATTTACAAATTTATCTGATGGGACAACAAAATGTGCATCGTTTCTCATTGGCGATTCAGAACTAAAAACTGATTNTGGAATTATATGTTCTCTATTATATTTTTCTCCTTCAGAGGTTCCACCAGTACCATCATCTTGATTAATACCATAAATATATTCATACGCATCAGCTCCTGTTGGATTTTCAGAATACATATCTAACATTGTTCCATTCATCTCGTAGTAAGAATCAATGTCTGAAATTAAGTAAGTTGTGTATAAAGCAGAATATCCAAGGTCACTATGTCCTTTAATAATGTTATATAATTGAGTTTTTAAAGTATAACCACTTCCAGTTGCAGAGTCATAATAGCCAGAAGGTATTTGAGCG
>JGI26061J44794_1000700_pt1 | contig 14558 bp, 11 predicted proteins | sample MarorgKNORR_S2LV_5_FD_44794 | JGI IMG/M metagenome (IMG submission 44794) | reverse complement strand
TAAATTTATTGCAAAAATTGCCAGTGATTTCAACAAACCTAATGGACAAAAAACGGTCAATCCTGAAGATGTTATTCCTTTTTTAGAAGCTTTAGAAATTCNGAAATTCTTTGGAATTGGTAAAGTTACTGCCNAGAAAATGTATCAGCTCGGAGTTTTTACAGGAAAGGATTTGAAATCAAAATCTATGGAGTTTCTATCTGATAAATTTGGTAAGTCTGGTAGATACTATTATTACGTCGTTAGAGGAATCCATAATAGTGAAGTGAAATCTCATAGAATCCGGAAATCTCTTGCTGCCGAAAGTACTTTTAGTGAAAATTTATCGAGTGAAATCTTTATGATGGAAAAATTAAATCATATTNCTGAAGAAGTTTCACGACGTTTAAAACGTAGCCAAATTGCTGGCAAAACAGTTACACTAAAAATAAAATATAGTGATTTTACATTACAGACACGAAGTAAAACACTTCCTTATTTTGTGAGCGATAAAATTATAATTTTAGAACAAGCAAAACTACTATTATACCAAGAGAAACTTAAAAATTCCGTTCGTTTACTAGGTATTTCAATGTCTAATTTAAATACTGAAAAANACAGAAAACCAGAACAAAAAAGTGTAAGTGTACAATTAAAATTTGATTTTTAAATGCGTTAGCGATTGAAGCATTTGTTGAAGCTCTTTTGTTGAAAGGCTAAACTTTTTTAGCATCTTACAAAAAGCGACTGCTGAAAGCGCGGCCCTCTGAAACTTTTACTATTGAGCCAAAATAGAAAATCTACAAAGCTGAAAGTGAAAGAGGGAAACGCCCAAGAAAAAGATACTTATCTAAATAGGACAACTTGTAATTTGGGTAACACGCATTGTATTTACCATTCCTTTATCCTTAATAGGCATTGCAGCCAAACTTATAAGCATATCACCAACTTCTAAAAAGCCTTTTTTACAAGCAATTGCATTAACATCTTCAATAGTTTCGTCGGTACTTACAAACTTCCCATAGTAAAATGCTNTAACTCCCCAAAGTAAATTAAGTCGTGTAAGAATNCGCTTGTTGGATGTGAATACTAAAATATGTGCGTCTGGTCGCCATGCAGAAATTTGAAATGCCGTATATCCACTATTTGTTAAGGTTGAAATAGCTTTAGCATTAATTTCGTTTGCCATAATTGCTGCATGATAACAAATAGACTTTGTAATATAGCGATTGGTACGAATATGAGGTGGAGTTTGAGGTACTGTTATAAGAGGTGAGTCTTCTACGCTTTTTATAATATTCGNCATTTGTGTTATAACCTCTACAGGATAGCTTCCAACTGATGTTTCTGNCGATAGCATTACAGCATCTGCTCCATCCATAACGGAATTGGCAACATCGTTAACTTCAGCTCGTGTTGGCGTTAAACTTGTTATCATTGTTTCCATCATTTGTGTGGCAATAATCACTGGGATTCTTGCTTGTTTTGCTCTTAACACCAATTGCTTTTGAATAAGAGGAACCTCTTCAGCAGGAATTTCTACTCCTAAATCGCCTCGCGCTACCATTAACCCATCACAATAGGCAACTATTTTATCGATATTTTCGACCGCTTCAGGTTTTTCGATTTTTGCAATTATCGGTATTTTATAATCGCTATGCTTTTTAATAAGTTCTTGTAACTGTATTAAATCTTCAGCATGACGAACAAACGATAATGCAATCCAATCTACTTTTTGTTCTATAGCAAAAATGGTATCATTAATATCCTTTTCGGTAAGTGCAGGTTGTGAAATTTTAGTATTTGGAAGATTAACTCCTTTTCTTGATTTTAAAGGACCTCCTTGAATGACTTTTGCTAAAACTTCTTGCTTTTTATCTGTTTTTAAAATTTCGAATATCAGTTTACCATCATCTAACAGTAAACGTTCGCCAGGTTTTACATCGTTAGGAAAGTTGTCATAATTCATGTAAATTCTATCCTTATTTCCTTTGAACTCTTCTCCAGTTACAAAAGTAATTTCATCATCTTCATTAAGAACAACCTCATGGTCCATAACACCGACTCTTATTTTAGGTCCTTGTAAATCTCCTAAAATAGCAGCATTAAAACCATACTCTTCATTTAATTCTCTAATTAATTTTATTCTTGCTATAACATCTTGATGATTTGCATGAGAAAAATTAATACGAAACACATCCACACCTTCTTCAAGCATCGCTTTTAAAATTTCCTTTGTGCTTGTTGCCGGACCTAATGTTGCAACTATTTTAGTTTTTTTTCTTTTCTTAACCATCAATTAAATATTAAATTGTCTTTAGTTTTTAGCTGCGTTACATCAATACTGTAAACTGCTNCAATCTGGGGNATTTCTTGNATTTTATGTATTAAAGTTTTTTCGTTAATAAGGTTTTCATCATCATTAATTTTTAAAAAATAATTAACCTTCTTATGTTCAGGTATCAAGTTGTGTATTCTAATAATTTTGTTTTGAGATTTAAACAAAGAACCTGTACTTGTTAAACTGTCTTCTTCTTTTTTACAAACATTGGATACTAAATTCCATGTAATAAGCTGATTTTTATCTTTCCATTCATAAATTGAATATGATGAAGCAATATATTTAAAATCTAAATCTTTGGATTTTCGAATTAGATTAATATTCAAATATTGGTTTAAAAGATAAGCTACACGATAATCTTCTAATGTACAATGAATTGCCATTAAAGAATAAGTATCATCACTAAAATCATCGATAAGAAGTTTATGCAATGCCATAATTTATTAATTATGAGATGTAAATATAGCACATTGCTACTATAATTTGATAACTGTTTAAGTATTCTTGACCTTAAATGTTACGAAAACGTTATAGTAAAATCAACTATTGTTGAATGCATTAAAAGGCTTTCGAAATTTCACTTTGAAATGCGAAAAAAGCTCTTTTAGATGCTTTTTCTTCAGCCTTCTTTTTAGAAGTAGCTCTTGCTTTAGCAATTACCTTTCCATCAATTGATAATTTAACAGAAAAATGCCTAAGAGTATCATTTCCTGTATCTTCATAAACATGATAATCAAAAGTCTTTTTTTCTTTTTGACACCATTCTATCAATAAACTCTTGTAGCTAATTACTTTACCTTCTAATTTGATAATGTCAACATGAGGAATAATAACTCTACTGTAAATGAATTTTTCACAATACGCATATCCTCTATCAAGAAAAATAGCACCAACCAATGCTTCAAACAAATTGCCATGAATATTATTGCCAAAATTACTTTTAGGAATTTTACTCTCTACTAAATCTATAAGATTAAGTTCTTTACCAAGTTCGTTTAAATGCTCTCTACTCACAATTTTAGATCGCATTTTGGTTAAATAGCCTTCATCTCCCTGCGGAACTTCATTAAACAGATGTGTGGCTATTATAGAACCTACCATAGCATCTCCAACAAATTCAAGGCGTTCGTAATTTATAGGAGTGCCNTCCTTATCACGTTTATTCATAGACCTATGCGTAAATGCCTTTTTATAGAATTCGATTTTNTTTGGCTTAAACCCTAGTATCTTTTTAATTTGAATAAAAAAATTCCCGTCATCATTATAACGGGAATTTAATATGTTGCGAAAGGATTTCAATTTTGAATTAATCTACTTTTCTAAATATTACACAGGCATTATGACCTCCAAATCCAAAGGTATTACTCATTGCTACTTTAACATCTCTTTTTTGAGCCTTGTTTAAAGTTAAATTTAACTCTGGATCTATGTTTTCATCAACCGTTGTGTGATTGATGGTTGGTGGAATTATACCGTGTTTTATAGATAAAATTGAAGAAATAGCCTCAATTGCACCAGCAGCACCTAATAAGTGTCCAGTCATAGATTTTGTGGAATTAATATTTATGCTTTTGGCATGGTTTCCAAAAACTTCTGATATTGCTTTTAATTCTGCAACATCTCCTAATGGTGTAGATGTTCCATGTGTGTTAATAGCATCAACATCTTCAGGTTTTAATCCTGCATTTTCTAAACAATTTTGCATTACAACTCTTACACCAATACCTTCGGGATGAGGAGCTGTAATGTGGTAAGCGTCTGATGATAATCCACCACCAACAAGCTCTGCATATATTTTTGCTCCTCTTGCTTTTGCGTGTTCATACTCTTCTAAAATAAGTGCTCCTGCGCCTTCTCCAAGTACAAAACCATCTCTGGTTGCATCAAATGGTCGAGATGCGGTTTCCGGGGTTTCATTTCGAGTAGATAAAGCATGCATAGCATTAAATCCACCCATTCCANCAATGNTAACTGCTGCTTCACTTCCTCCTGAAACGACAATATCACAATGTCCTAAACGTATATAATTTAAGGCATCAAACATTGCATTAGTTGAAGAAGCACAAGCAGAAACCGTTGTGTAATTAGGCCCCATAAAACCATACTTTATGGAAATATTTGCAGGCGCAATATCTGCAATCATTTTAGGAATAAAGAAGGGATTGAATCTTGGCGTGCCATCACCTTGAGCAAAGTTCAAGATTTCTATTTGAAACGTTTCCAAACCTCCAATACCTNCTCCCCAAATAACACCGACTCTTAATTTATCTATTGAGTNAANATCTAGTTTGGCATCTGCAATAGCTTCATCCGAAGCTACCATTGCATATTGCGAAAACTTATCCATTTTACGTNCATCTTTTCGATTTATAAAATCGGTAACTTCAAAGTTTTTTAATTCACAAGCGAATTTTGTTTTGAACTTTTCAGAATCAAAATGTGTTATAGGTCCGGCACCACTTTTACCACTAATAAGATTTTTCCAGTATTCATCTACTGTATTTCCTATTGGCGTAAGCGCACCTAACCCTGTAACTACGACCCGCTTTAATTCCATAAAAAATGTTGCTTATTTTGTGTCTTCGATATATGATATCGCTTGACCTACTGTTCCGATGTTTTCAGCTTGATCATCAGGAATTTGAATATCAAATTCTTTTTCAAATTCCATTATTAATTCTACAGTGTCTAATGAATCTGCTCCCAAATCGTTAGTGAAGCTAGCTTCGGTTACAACTTCGTTCTCATCAACGCCTAACTTATCTACGATAATAGCTTTTACTCTTGATGCAATGTCTGACATAATCTTTTAATTTTAAGTTTTAATTAAGGTGCAAAAGTAAAAAACTTTATTTTAAAACGTGCCTTTACTGTAAAAATGTGAGTGTATTTATGTTTTTAAGTTGAAGTATTTCGTTTTCGCTTCTATTTGTTAAAATTTATTCTTTTTTTTGCTTAAACAATTTCAATACTCAATATGTAAATGAAACGAACATGTTAAAATTTTTCTCGCCAAAGGAAAATGATTATTAGTGAATAGTCCCGATAATTATCGGGATGACCTTTAAAAAACAATAAAAATAAACACATGAAACGTATTATAATTTTCGCGTCTGGGTCGGGAACTAATACCGAAAATTTAATTACCTTTTTTAGCAATAGAGATGATGCTTCTGTTGTTCAGGTGTTAACCAACAACGCTCAAGCAAAAGTTATAGAACGTTGTAAAAAACTGAATGTAAGTGTTTTATCATTCAATAAAGACGATTTTTTACAGTCCAACCATATCTTAAATATACTTAAAACCTCTCGTACTGATCTTATTGTTCTCGCAGGATTTATATGGAAATTTCCTGAATTTATTATGAAAGAATTTCCCAATAAGGTCATAAATATTCATCCTGCATTATTACCGAAATACGGCGGGAAAGGTATGTATGGCAAGCGTGTACATGAGGCAGTTATTCAAAACAATGAAAATGAAACTGGTATCACTATTCACTATGTAAATGAGAATTATGATGAAGGTGCTATAATTTTTCAGACAAAATGTGATGTGAATAAAACTGATACAGCTAATGATATTGCTGCNAAAATTCATAAATTAGAAATGGAATATTTTCCAAAAGTGGTTGAAAAGTTGTTGTTCCCTAAAGAATAATTCAGTTTAAAATAAAAAAGATTTCCGTTTTCACGGAAACTAAATATGTCTAAAAATAAAAAGAAATATTACACAGTCTGGAAAGGTCATCATACAGGAGTTTTTGAAACTTGGTATGAATGCAAGGCGCAAATCAAAGATTTTCAAGGCGCACAATATAAATCGTTTGCAACTTTTGAAGCTTCCAAAAAAGCATTAAAAGGAAACTACAAAGATTATGTGGGCAAAACAAGCAAATTTAAAAGCGAATTGTCCGAAGTGCAACTTAAAAAAATTGGTAAACCAAATTATAATTCTATTTCAGTAGATGCTGCTGTAAGTGGTAACCCAGGGGAAATGGAATATCGTGGTGTTAATACTAAAACTAAAAAAGAACTGTTTAAACAAGGTCCTTTTCCAGAAGGCACGAATAATATTGGTGAATTTTTGGCGCTTGTGCATGGTCTTGCAGTATTGAAAAATAAAAATAGTGACCTCATTATTTATACTGATTCTAAAACTGCAATGAGTTGGGTGAAAAAGAAAACTTGTAATACCAAGTTACAACCTAACGATAAAAATAAACCCGTTTTNGATTTGGTTGAGCGCGCATTAATTTGGCTTAAAAACAATTCGTATTCCACAGTTATCGTAAAATGGGAAACCAAAGCTTGGGGGGAAATACCTGCTGATTTTGGAAGAAAATAAATATCACTACAACCTCAATTATATCTTTTTTGCAGAATATATTTTGCGTAAGTTTNCAGTGAATTTTTAACTCACTTTATGAGTAAATTAGTAATTGTAGGTACTGTAGCTTTTGATGCAATCGAAACCCCTTTTGGGAAAACAGATAAAATTCTTGGTGGAGCAGCTACTTTTATAGGTTTAGCCNCCTCTCAATTTAATGTTGATGCAGCTATTGTTTCTGTAGTTGGTGGAGATTTTCCTCAAAAATATTTAGATTTACTTTCGAATAAAAATATTGATATCTCTGGAATTGAAATCGTAAAAGAAGGCAAAACATTCTTTTGGAAAGGAAAGTATCATAACGATATGAATTCACGCGATACACTTGTAACCGACCTAAATGTTTTAGCAGATTTTAATCCGATAGTCCCAGAAAATTATAGAGATGCCGAAGTTGTAATGCTTGGTAATTTACACCCTCTTACTCAATTAAGTGTTATTGAACAAATGGAGGTGAAACCAAAACTTATAATTTTAGATACCATGAATTTTTGGATGGATTGTTCTCTTGAAGAACTTTTAAACGTTCTTAAAAAAATAGACGTAATTGCTATTAATGATGAGGAAGCAAGACAGTTAACTGGCGAATATTCTTTAGTTGTAGCCGCCAGAAAAATTCATGAAATGGGACCAAAATATGTGGTCATTAAAAAAGGCGAGCATGGTGCTTTATTGTTTAACGAAGATAATGTGTTTTACGCACCAGCTTTACCATTAGAAGAAGTATTCGACCCAACTGGTGCTGGTGATACTTTTGCCGGAGGTTTCGCTGGGTATTTGGCAAAAACTGGAGATGTTTCTTTTGAAAACATGAAAAACGCCGTTATCTATGGTTCAACCTTAGCTTCCTTTTGTGTGGAGAAATTTGGAACTGAACGTATGGAGAATCTATCAAGTAAAGATGTGCAAAAACGTTTGAAGCAATTTAAACAACTAACACAATTTGAAATAAAATTAATATAACCAAAAACGTTCTCAAATAACGAGTACGTTTTTTATTCTGATTTTTTTTTTAGAATCTATTAACCATATTAAATAATGAGCGATGCTTTAAAACATGAATGCGGAATTGCACTCATAAGGCTTTTAAAACCATTAGAATATTACAAAGAAAAATACGGAAGTGCATTTTACGGTGTTAACAAAATGTACTTAATGATGGAGAAACAGCATAACCGAGGACAAGATGGTGCGGGTTTTGCAAGTGTAAAATTAAACACGCAACCCGGAGAGCGCTATATTAGTAGAGTACGCTCAATTGCTCAACAACCCATTCAAGATATTTTCTCCCAAATTAATGACAGAATCAACAAAGAACTCAATGATTTTCCTGAATATGTAAATAATGTAGCACTTCAGAAAAAACATATCCCTTATGTTGCTGAATTGCTTTTAGGTCATGTGCGTTATGGAACATTTGGGAAAAATAGTGTGGAAAGTGTACATCCTTTTTTAAGGCAGAACAANTGGATGCATCGTAATTTAATTTTGGCCGGAAACTTTAACATGACAAATGTTAAAGAATTATTCAATAACCTTGTAGAGTTAGGACAGCATCCAAAAGAATACACCGACACCATAACTATTATGGAAAAAATTGGTCATTTTTTAGACGATTCTGTTAGTAAAATATATAAGAACCTCAAAAAAGAAGGCTATAACAAAAATGAATGTTCCCCGCTTATAGCTGAAAGATTAAAGCTTGATAAAATTTTAAAACGGGCATCAAAAAATTGGGATGGTGGTTATGCAATCGCTGGACTTTTAGGGCATGGAGATTCTTTTGTGCTTCGCGATCCAGCAGGAATTCGACCAGCTTATTATTATAAAGATGATGAAGTTGTTGTTGTGGCTTCAGAGCGTCCGGTAATTCAAACTGTTTTTAATGTGGATTTTGATGCTGTTAAAGAGTTAGAACCGGGACATGCTATCATTACTAANAAATCTGGAGAAACTTCAATTAAACAAATATTAAAGCCATTAGAAAGAAAAGCTTGTTCGTTTGAACGTATTTANTTTTCTAGAGGAAGTGACGCAGAAATCTANAAAGAACGAAAACTTCTTGGGAAATTAATAATGCCAAAAGTTTTAGAATCTATTAATTACGATATTAAAAACTCGGTATTTTCTTATATTCCAAATACTGCTGAAACTTCTTTTTTTGGAATGATAGAAACTGTTGAAGACTATCTAAACAAAAAGAAAACTGATGCTATTTTAAAGGGGAAACGTTCGTTATCTGCTAAAAAAGTTACAGAAATATTATCTGAACACATCCGAATAGAAAAAATCGCCATCAAAGATGTAAAACTGCGCACTTTTATTACAGAAGATAGTAGCAGAGACGATTTAGTAGCTCATATTTACGATATTACTTATGGCGTTATTAAACCTACTGATAATTTAGTAATAATAGACGATAGTATTGTTAGAGGCACAACTTTAAAAATGAGCATAATAAAAATGTTAGACAGGTTGAACCCTAAAAAAATAGTCGTGGTTTCGTCTGCACCTCAAATTCGTTATCCGGATTGTTACGGTATTGATATGTCAAATTTAGAAAGCCTCATTGCATTTAAAGCCGCTTTAGAGCTATTAAAGGATGCAGATAAATATCACATTGTTGAAACTATTTATAATAAATGTAAAGCGCAAGTTGGTTTTCTGGATAAGGAAGTAAAAAATTATGTAAAAGATATTTATANCCTTTTTACTGCTGAACAAATCTCAGATAAAATAGCTGAATTGGTTTGTAATAACACTATAAAAGCTGATGTGAAAATCATTTTTCAACCTATTGAAAATTTACATAAAGCTTGTCCAAAAAATTTAGGAGACTGGTATTTTACAGGTAACTATCCTACGTCTGGAGGTAATAGAGTTGTTAACCGAGCATTTATAAATTTTTATGAAGGCAACAAAGAACGAGCATATTAGTAAAACCATAATTATTAGCGTTTGATCTAAAAAATAGCATTTAAACTAAAAAAAATTCATTTCGTCTATTATTTAGAGTCATTAAACAAAATATAATTAAATTAGGTGCACCATAACATAAGTAGGTTAAGTTCATGGTAGATTTGGGGCAAAAAAAGGTGAACTCTCGTTCACCTTTTTTTAATTTCACTATTTAAATTCTTCCTTGATTTTCGTTTATTTACCTTAAATTTTTACTGTCAATAACTGTTAGACTAATTTATTTGTATTTTGTCTAATAAATTTAACAATTTTCGAAAAAAAATATTATATTTGATTTTCCATAACATAAGTAGATTAAGTTCATGGTAGATTTGGGGCAAAAAAGGTGAACTCTCGTTCACCTTTTTTATTTTCTATTCCCATGAATCCCGATAGCTATCGGGAGAGAATCTCTTTATAGCATTGATATTTAACCCATAATTATTTTGCGTTAGCATATCTTCGTTCTGCTTCGCTCCAATTAATTACATTAAAAAAGGCATTAATATAATCTGGTCTGCGGTTTTGGTAGTTTAAATAGTACGCATGTTCCCAAACATCTAAACCTAATATTGGTGTGCCACCACAACCAACTTCTGGCATTAAAGTGTTGTCTTGATTTGGCGTAGAACAAACTTCAACTCTTCCTCCTTTGTGTACACATAACCAAGCCCAACCAGAGCCAAAACGTGTAGCAGCTGCTTTTGAAAAAGCTTCTTTAAAAGCATCAACCGAGCCAAATTCGGCTTCAATAGCATCTTTTAATTCTCCTGATAAATATCCTTTGTCTTCTGGATTCATGACAGTCCAAAATAAAGAGTGGTTGTAAAACCCACCTCCATTATTTCTAACTGCTCCATTATTCATATCCAAATTAACAAGAATATCTTCAATAGATGTTCCTTCTAAATCTGTTCCAGCAATAGCATTATTTAAATTATTTGTATAAGCATTATGATGTTTAGAATGATGTATTTCCATTGTTCGAGCATCAATATGTGGCTCTAAAGCATCGTAAGCGTATCCTAATTCTGGTAATTCGAAAACCATAATATTTTGTTTTTGTTAATAATTATTTTCATTCAAATTTACAATATAAGGTTTGTCTTTTGTATTGAACTCGTTTAAACTTTTTCTATTACCTAAAAAATGGCTGAAATTCGCCCATACTTCATTACTTTTCTAATACGTATCGCTGCTATGTACTGCAAAAAATTATCTCGTCTGGACAAATTTTATCTCATTTTCGGTTAAATACAAATGTTTAAACGAGTTCATTAATAAGTTATTAATAATGTCTATTTTGGTATAAAATTTTTCTTTGTTGGATTCTACTTCTTTTCAAATCTATAATGCTTCAGCCGGAAGCGGCAAAACATATACACTTGTAAAAGAGTATTTAAAAGTTATGTTTAGGTCTTCGGATAGATATCCTTACAAGCATATTCTCGCCATTACGTTTACCAACAAAGCGGTTAGCGAAATGAAAACACGTATTATAGAAACATTAAAAGCTTTTTCTTCTGAAGACATTTTAGTGAAATCAAATAGTATGTTTAGATCTATTTGTGAGGAATTATCGATACAGCCAAAAACGCTTCATAACAAATCAAAAAAACTTTTAAACAGTATTGTACAAAATTATGCTGCTTTTGATATATCAACAATAGACAAATTTACTCAAAAATTAATAAGGACTTTTGCTTACGACTTAAAGCTTCCTATGAATTTCGAAGTTGAATTAGACACAAAAATGTTACTAACCAAAGCCGTAGATAATCTTATTGCTAAAGCTGGAAGCGATACAGCATTAACTAAAACTCTAATCGATTTTGCTATTGAAAAAGCCGATGATGACAAAAGTTGGGACATTTCTTTAGATTTTTATAAAATTGCCAAACTGCTCGTAAATGAAAACGATATTCCTTTTAATAAAACCTTAAAAGATAAATCTTTAAAAGATTTTAAACTACTTAAAACAAATTTGATTAAAAAAATAGCGTTAACAGAAACTCTAATTATTGGAAAAGCGCAATCTATGCTAACACTTATCGAAGAATGTGGTTTAGAGTTTGATGATTTTTCAAGAAGTTCTTTGCCAAAACATTTTGTAAATCTTTTCAATAAGAACTTTGATATTAAATTTGATTTAAACTGGCAAACCGATCTAATTGAAAGAAATACATTATATCCTAAAAGAGCAGCCCAAGATATTGCATCAACAATAAACGAAATTCAACCACAAATAGTTATAGCTTTCAATGACACTAAACAGGACGTTTTTCAACTTAAATTCTTCAAGGCAATACTAAAAAACATAACTCCATTATCGGTTTTAAATGCAATTCACAAAGAGTTAGAAGCATTAAAAGAAGAGCAAAATGTAATTCTTATTTCCGAGTTTAATTCAATTATAAGCAACGAAATAAAAAATCAGCCTGNNCCTTTTATTTATGANCGTATTGGCGAAAAATATCGTCATTATTTTATAGATGAGTTTCAAGACACTTCTGTGCTGCAATGGGAAAATCTAATACCTCTTTTAGACAATTCATTATCCAGNGAAAATGGTTCTGTAATGTTAGTTGGCGATGCGAAACAGGCGATNTACAGATGGCGTGGCGGAAAAGCTGAACAATTTATTGACCTATTTAGTAACGCTAAAAACCCTTTCTTTGTCAAGCCCAAAATAGACAACTTACCCTTCAATTATAGAAGTTTTAAAAGCATTATATCTTTCAATAATGATTTTTTTCAGCATATTTCAAATTTTGCATTTTGCAAAAACGAATACGCAAAATTATACAATCAAAGTAAGCAAAACCATACTATTGAAGAAGAGGGTTATGTAAATATTGCATTTTTAGATTTTGATACTGACGAAAGCCGAGATGAAATTTATCCTCAAAAAGTTTTGGGAACAATAAATGAATGTAAAAAAAATGGTTTTCAATTAAAAGACATCTGTATTTTGGTAAGAAAGAAAAAAGAAGGTGTTGCCATTGCAGATTATTTGAGCAATGAAGGCATAGATATTATTTCGTCTGAAACCTTGTTGTTTTCGCGTTCTCCTGAAGTTGAATTTATTAATAATGTTTTAAAATATGTTTTAGAGCCTCACAATAGCGAAGTTAAAATTCTTGTTTTAAATTATCTCGCTGTACATAAATTAAATATAACTGATAAGCATTTGTTCTATAGCTCTAATATTAATTTAGAGATACATTCGTTTTTTGAAACTTTAAGCAAATTAGGAATTGCTTTTAATTTCAATGAAGTTTTACAACTTCCTCTATACGAAGCTGTGGAAACCATTATTTATAGCTTCAATTTGGTTGATACATCAGATGCTTACATTCAGTTTTATTTAGATTTTGTATTAGACTATACACAAAAGTTTCATTCAAATTTAAATGAGTTTATTGATTATTATGATAGTAAAAAATCAGACTTGAGTATTATATCTCCTCAAGAAAAAAATGCTGTGCAAATTATGACCATCCACAAATCTAAAGGATTAGAGTTCCCTGTAGTGATATTTCCGTATGCCGATTTAAATATTTATAAAGAAATAGAACCTAAAGAGTGGTTTCCGTTAGAAGCAACAAGTTATAATGGATTCTCACATTCATTACTGAATTACAATAAAAACTTTAAAAATTATGGTGAAGTTGGGCAAGACATTTATGCTAAACATCAATCCGAACTTGAACTTGATAATATTAATTTGCTTTATGTAGCATTAACAAGACCTATTGAACAATTACACATTATAAGCAGCAAAAAATTGGATGAAAAAGGAGATGAAAATTTAAAACTTTTTTCAGGATTATTTATTAATTATTTAAAACATACAGACAGGTGGGATGAAGAGACAGTTTCTTATTCTTTTGGGAAACAAATAAAAACTTCAAAAACTAAAGAAAGTGGTAAATTGTCTATAGAACAAGGGTGTTTTATTTCTACACCTAAAAAAGAGCATAACATAAAAATAGTCACTAATTCAGGATATTTATGGGACACAAAACAGGAAGAAGCTATTGAAAAAGGAAACCTTATACACTATATTATGTCACAAATTAAAACTAAAATTGACATTGACATCACTTTTAGTAACTGCTTATCTTCAGGAATGATAAATACTAATCAAGTTCAAGAATTAAAACAAATAACATTAGGCATTGTTGGGCATCAANAATTATCAAAATATTTCAATTCAGACAATACCATTTATAATGAAAGGGATATCATTACTAAAGAAGGTATTACAGTGCGTCCGGATAGATTAGTTTTTAATAAAAAAAATGAAGTGGTAATTATAGATTATAAAACTGGTAAGCATGACAAAAAGTATGCGCAACAATTACAAATATATCAAGATGCTTTAGAAGACATGAACTATAAGGTAACAAAAAAATTGTTGATTTACGCTAATGATGAATTAGAAATAAAAGAAGTTTAAATTTGTAAAAATCAGAATATGTACGGAAACATAAAAGAACATCTTCAAAAAGAAATTCAAAGTATAAAAGATAACGGTCTATATAAAGAAGAGCGTATTATTACATCCGCTCAAGGCGTAGAAATAACATTAAGTACAGGAGAAAATGTATTAAATTTTTGTGCTAACAACTATTTGGGTTTGTCATCACATCCAGAAGTTATCCAAGCAGCAAAAGACACAATGGATACTCATGGCTTTGGGATGTCTTCGGTTCGGTTTATTTGTGGCACACAAGACATTCATAAAGAGTTAGAAAAAAAAATAGCTGATTTCTATCAAACTGAAGACACCATATTATATGCAGCAGCTTTTGATGCAAATGGAGGCGTTTTTGAACCCTTGTTGACAAAAGATGATGCTATTATTTCAGATTCATTAAACCATGC
>JGI26061J44794_1000697_pt1 | contig 14580 bp, 14 predicted proteins | sample MarorgKNORR_S2LV_5_FD_44794 | JGI IMG/M metagenome (IMG submission 44794) | reverse complement strand
ATGGCAAACTGCTCCGCCAATTCTTCAAACTCCTCAAAATAATTGTTGTGCATTTCCTGATAGGCCCGCAAAGACGCCAAAAAGAACTGCTCAACATTCATGTCATATGCTCTTGAGATCTCCATTAATGTACTGATGAGTGCTGCAGCTTTCTTTGGGGATGCAGTAAAAAGCTCCATCACATTTTCAAATGTAATTCCAAATAGTTTAAAAGGAAATGATCCCAACACTGATGAAGAAAAAAATAATTCTGATATTTGACCCAGTCGGCCGGTCATGCTGATTGAAACTAAATCATCGTAATCCACACCTAATCCATCCGCCAGCATCATTATTTTTTCTGCTTTTGGGTATTTCTTACCTTTTTCAATTTCATTTATATAAGACGCGGATAATCCTGTAAGTGCCGCAAGTTCCTTCAGTCCATAACTTTTTTCCTGTCTAAAGTTACGCAGCTTCATTCCAAAAATGTAGCGCAAATTCAACTTTCCGGTGACAGAAGTCAACTCAGACTTTTTACGCATTTGTACCACAATTAATGATTTTTATTGTCTGCACAGGCACCATCATTTTTAAGTTTTTCGATTTGTTGAGTAGTATATCCGAGTTCTTTCAAGACCATATCCGTTTGCTCACCAAGCTCTACGCCAACGTGACGATATTCCGCTTTGCATACAGAAAACTTAAAAGGCGATGCGATTTGTTTTTGAGATGATCCATCTGATGCAGGAACATCCGCAATCATTTCTCTGGCCTTAAACTGCTGATGTTCCATTGCTTCCGTAAATTCCAAAACCAATTCAACACACGTATCAGTGTCAGCAAAAGCAGTTTCCCATTCTGTCCAGGAACGTTCCAAAAACCTTTTCCGGAGTATATTTTTTAATCCCTTTTGTGCTTCCGGATCATCCAATGACGTTTGCAGCAAAGTTTCCGGAAGTTCCATTGCGCTTAGCAAAGCCGTAAAAAATTGAGGTTCCAAACTACTTACTGAAATCCAGCGTCCATCCTTTGTTTGATAATAATCGTAAAAAGTTCCACCATTGAGCCAAGTCGATTCCGGTTGAGCTTCCGGAGCGCCAGCCAACCAGTTTGCGCCTTCAAAAACATTCATGCTGAACATTGCATCTGACATGCTGATATCAATGGCCTGTCCCTCTCCAGTTTGCCGTCGATGAACCACTGCGGCCAAAATACCCATAACCACATGATATGAGCCTCCCGCAACATCCGCGACCTGTATACCCAATGGCACAGGAGATTCATTTTTTCGACGACTGTAATTGCTGACTCCTGATAAGGCGAGATAATTGAGATCGTGTCCGGCACGGTTCCGGTAAGGTCCGGTTTGCCCGTAGCCAGTGAGAGAACAAAAAATTAGCGCAGGATTGTGTCTGCGGAGTTCCTCATAATCCAACCCGAGTCTCTTCATTACTCCCGGACGAAATTGTTCCAAAACAATATCATATTTACCTACCAATTGTTGAACAATTTTAACAGCACCAGGATGTTTCAGGTCTAAAGCTAATGAATTTTTAGAGCGATTTAGTGTAGCATGAGTTGCAGAACTACCATTAATTTTTGGNCGCATCATTCTCACTAAATCAGGACGTATTGGTGACTCTATCCGTAAAATTTCTGCGCCTAAATCAGCCAGCATCATAGATGCAAAAGGCCCCGGCAGTAAATTCGAAAAATCGAGAATTTTTAACGTTGAAAGCGGAGAGGACATTTTAAGCTAATACGACCACAACCTCAGCAACAATTGTCTGTGCCTCTGGCGTATTCGTCTGAATTTCAAGACGGACAAAATTTTCTCCATCTTTTTCAAATTTTTCCACAATTTTTCCAGTGCAAGTAACACTTTCCCCAATCTGAGTCATTGCAGTGAAACGGTTTTTCCAGCTCCTGAGAGCAGATTGAGGAACCCAATTGGTGAGCATCCTGCCGAGATATCCCGCAGAGAGCATTCCGTGTGCGATCACGTCATCCAGTCCAGATGATTTTGCAAAATCAAGATCCACATGAATTGGATTATGGTCCCCGGAAGCACCGCAGTAAAGTGCCAGGGTATGCCGCGAGATTGGAGGCGTGGACAGTGAAGGAATTTCGTCTCCCACGTTAACTGAGTCAAATGTTGGTAAAGTCATGTTTTGTTTCATTTATGCCTAAAAACATAATTGGTGCGCGTTTCTGCGACAATTTTACCATCTTGATTGGTGAAAGTGTTGTCAGAAATCACGAATTGCAAAGTACCTTCTTTTTTATCAATTATATCAGTAATTGTTTTACGGACAGTAATTTTCTCACCGGCGTAAATTGGTGCGTAGTAGCTGAAATTTTCTTCTCCGTGCAATAATTTTTCAAGAGTCTCTCCTAGCAATGCCATGAAATTCACCAAATCCAGCGCATCTATTTCCAACATAAACGGAAAGGTTGGTGGAGCCAGTAATCCCGGAAGTCCAGCTGCTTTTGCGGCATCCGGATCTGTATAAATATCTCTGGTTTCTCCAAGTGCTTTTGCAATAAATTTTAATCGCCCCTCCTCAACAGGTACTGTGATGGGAAGGAATTCGTAACCAATGTGCTTTTTGTCAATCATGTCTTTTGTATTTCAAATAACTTAAGAATTTCTTTTTTAAAATTTTTTGCAGAAGTTTTTTATTTTGCTTTCAGCTAATACCACACACAAAAAAATTAAGCTTAGATCGTTTTCAAATCAACATTAAACTACTTAATAAGCTTATAACCGTTTACATGATGAAGCTAAATGCTGAAAATTTTGTAGACAAAGCGTTCTGGCACAAGCTTCTATTTGGTTTAGATTAGGTTGTACATTTGAAGACATATTTTTAGTACGGTTTCGAACTGTCAACAAACACTTTAGTAAACGTTGCTCCTGCTGATCAAGACCCATCCTGCCTCCCGCACAATGCACACGAGCCTCCTTGAAAGTTAACCATGCCGGAAGACGATCTAACTCATCCCGTACAGATTTTCTTATTTCTCGTAATTCTTCAGTATATGCTATTGTCTGTCTGTTTGAACTACAAGCTTCAGCGGACTGCTGTGTTTTTTTTAAAGTGAACAGTGCTACTCGGTTTATAATCAATATTATCAACATTGCTCCTATCATAGCACCAATTGCAAGTAGAATCCATTTCAACCATTTTTTCCATTTTTTGGTTGAAGTTTTTTTCGTTTTTCCGTCTCGGAAACTGACCTGAAAAAACTGCACTCTTCCTTCCTCAGATTCCTGATTCAGGTTTGGTGTTTGATCGTGACCGAGAACTGCGCCAACCAATTTAATTTCCGCGATTTCTGGCGACTGCATTCCATTTGTCAAAGTTGAAAGCTCAGCCACTTCGCTTGCGTATCGCTGAATCAGTTCCATAACTTTGGGTTGTTGACGCCAGTTTTCACGTTTGACTTCTGGATCCGTCACACAGGCCAGATCGTGCCTCGCAAACATCTTGGCCTTACGTTCTTTTCCCGCACCAGTATCACATACACCAATAGGGCGCCATTGAATGAATTTGAGTCTTGAAATTTCAGTCATTTTTCGGGAGAGATATTCCCTTTGCAGGATGGACTGAAGGAGATGAAAGTGGATGCTAAATGCTGGAATGACTGGCTGGGGCGGAAGGGATCGAACCTTCGAATCACGGGATCAAAACCCGATGCCTTACCACTTGGCTACGCCCCAAAACAACCAGTAATTAAGGCTCTTTATTCTAGCTGGAAAGTGAAATATTGCAAGAGATTTTATCAGGAAATTGTTATTCTTCAACAACAAACTCAAACCCCAAAAGAGACAGAGTAAAGAGAACAACGTCGAAACCCAACAACAATTTCCACCAAGACCAGATTTCTTCAGGATGGGATCCAAAAAAAAGGAACTCCGTGAGACGTACTACGCAAAGAAGGCTTGGAATCATCAGTGGGAATATCAGAATTGGCAACAGCATTTCTTTGCCACGTACTGTAGCAGTCATTGCTGTCAGCAAGGTTCCTAATGAACTAAATCCAACTGTACCAAGAAGTAAAACCAGAAACAATTCCAGCCAGTTTCTGACCTCAATTTCAAACAGAAAGAGGCATAACGGAATAAACAGAAGCTGACTGAACAGAAGAAACAAAGTGTTGGCCAGCATTTTTCCTAAAAACAAAACACTACGATCCACCGGAGCCGTTAACAAGCCTCCCATGCAACCTGTTTCCATTTCCTGCACGTAAGACTTTCCCAGTCCAAGCACTCCACTCAGCAGAAACACAATCCAGATTACTCCTGGAAGTGCCATCAAAAACATTTTAGGTTCTTCACCTAGCGCAAATTGAAAAACCAGCAAGGTCAAAATTGCAAACAATAACATGGACAGCAAGTTATCCTTGCGCCGTAAATCGATCAGAACATCTTTCCAGACTAAAATTAAAGTATGTCTGAAAAACAATCGCATGAGTAGGATTACATTGAAAGTAAGCAGAAGAGCTTGGATTTATGCGGCTTTTTCTTTGCTCGAAGTTTTAGAAGTTTTATTTGAAGATGATTCTTTCTTTTCTGTGGTTTTCGACTTTTCAACAGTAGAAGACTTTTCTGAGGTGGACGTTCCTTTATCTTTACTGGAACTTTTTTCTTCTGAAGATTTTTCTGATTTTTCAGATTGAGCATTTTTGTTTGCATATCCATCTTTGTACCAACCGCCACCTTTTAGGTGGAATGAACTCATAGAAACTTGGCGTTCAGCGCTGTTTTTTCCACAATCAGGACATTCTTCCAGCGAAGGGTCGCTGAATTTTTGTACTTCTTCAAAATCATACCCACAACTTTTACAGAGGTATTCATAGATTGGCATATTGTTCTCTTTCTGCTACAATCAAAATTATCTAAAACAGAAGACATTATACAAATAATTTCAATTTTTGTCAATTCAGAGTTACCCGAGGACATAGTTTGAGTGCAAGGAAATTAGAGGCCACTAATCTGAAAAAATCTTATCAGGGCAGACATGCGGTTAAAGGTATTTCACTTGAAGTTGCTCAAGGTCAGGTTGTTGGTCTGCTCGGTCCAAACGGCGCAGGAAAAACCACTACATTTTATATGATAGTTGGTGTGNAGCGTCCGGACGAGGGAACAATTCATTTANACGGACAGGACATTACCCGTTATCCTATGCACCAGCGCGCAAAAGCAGGACTCGGATATCTTTCTCAGGAACGTTCCATTTTCCGGAAACTCACTGTTGAGGAAAACCTGAACGCCGTTTTGGAAATGCTTCCGCTAAGTCGTACTGAAAAACAGGAACGTCTAGACTCATTGCTACATGAGCTGGGAATACAACATGTACGAAANATAAAAGGATACGCTCTTTCCGGAGGTGAAAGTCGGCGTGNGGAAATTGCTCGTGCATTGGTGCTTGAACCAGCGATCATGTTGCTGGATGAACCTTTTGCCGGTGTTGATCCAATTGCTGTTGCAGATATTCAAACGATCGTTCAGCAACTTGCACAACGCAACATCGGTGTCTTAATTACAGATCATAATGTAAGAGAAACATTCGGAATTATTGATTACGGCTATATTATGAACGAAGGTGAATTGTTGATAGGAGGAACTCCTGAAGAATTGGTTGAAAATGATCAGGCTCGGAAAGTGTACCTCGGAACCTCTTTCACGATGTAGGTTTGACTTTTACACCAACATAGAGCGAAACTATTAGCAGGTAATTTAGTACCATCCATAAAAGTATCTTTTGAAAATAATTTCACAAACGTGTAAGTTAGGATAGCGAGGATTCATGGCAATGCAGATGAAAATGCAAATGAAGATGAGCCAGCAGCTGATCATGACACCACAGCTGCAACAAGCTATCAAACTATTGCAATTGTCACGAGCAGAACTGGAAGAGTTAATTGAACAAACTCTCATCGAAAATCCAGTTCTTGAAGNAGGTATTGACATGGACACCTTTCCCAACAAATCAGAAGATTCTCCTGAAACAGCAGAAACTGCGGAAAGTCCGGAAGTAGTTTCCGATACGGAAGATTTCGAAACTGCACGTGAAAATGAACATGAAAATAAGGATCAGGATGAAATTGACTGGCAGCAGTATATTGAACAGGTAGAACAGTTTGGAGGTTACCAGGAACGTCGGTATAACATTGCTTCTGATGATGAAGAAAGTCCTTCAATCGAGGCTACGGCCGCACAAACAGAATCGTTGGCAGATCACCTGGTTTGGCAGTTAGACATGCAAGAACTGACTCCTCTTGAATATAAAACAGGGGCGTATCTGATCGGCAATATAGATGATGATGGATTTCTCGTNACAAGTATACGTGAGTTGATGGAATCACAACAGGATTTGTATAATCAAATCATCACAACAAACAAAAGCGGTGAACTTCCGGAGTTGCCTGAAATTGATCCGGATTTATTAGACCTGCGGTTTCAGTCAGGAAAAACAACTCATAAGAGAAAAAATTTAAAAGATGATCTTTCCGAATTAGAAGAATACGAAGAAATTCCGGAAGAAGAGGCAAAAAAACCTGAAGTTTCAACCGTGGCTTGCGCTTTCGTAGAACATGTATTGGGAATTATACAAAAATTCAATCCAAATGGAGTCGGTGCCAGAAGTCTACAGGAATGCCTTTTAATTCAGATGGATATTTTGGGTGAACGCGAATCTTTGTGCTCGCGCATTGTCAAACAGGATATGGCACTGCTCGAATCGAAGGATCTCAAAAAAATTGCACGCAGACAAAAACAAGATATTGAACAAGTGATCGAATCATATCGTTTGATNATGTCACTTGAGCCAAAACCGGGCAGAGAATTCATCGCAAATCCTTCACATCATTACATAATTCCTGATGTTTATATTTATCAAAAAGATGGCGAATATAAAGTCGCGCTAAACTCTGCGGGCATGCCTCGTTTGCGAATCAGCAATTATTATAAAGATTTGAGTAACACCATGGAAGACGATGGGAGCCTCACAAAAGATTATATATTAGAAAAAGTAAAAGCAGGTCAATGGNTGCTAAAAAGTATTGAACAAAGACAAAAAACTATTTACCGAGTGACAAAAAGCATTCTGCGTTTTCAAAAAAAATTCTTTCAGCATGGAATTCATTTTTTGCGACCTCTTGTACTAAAGGATGTTGCTGAAGATATTGAAGTGCATGAATCAACAGTGAGTCGAATTACCACCAACAAATATGTGCATACACCTCAAGGAATATTTGAATTAAAATACTTCTTTACCAGCGGTATTGATCAAGGTAGAGGAGAGGCTGTTTCTTCAAAACGGATAAAAGACATGATTCAGCAAATGGTGCAAAAAGAAAATTTGAAATCACCGTACACTGATTTACAAATTGCGGATATTCTTGAAAGGCAAAGTGGGATAAAAGTCGCGCGCAGAACAGTCGCAAAGTATCGGGAAGCACTTAATATACTGCCATCAAACAAACGTAAACAACTTTTCTAAAACCTTCATTTATCAAAAAATATGGGCATCATCTTAAGGCTTTTCAATCTTTTTCGCTCAAACGCCAATGACATGCTGGACAAAGCAGAAGATCCTGCAAAAATGCTTCAACAAATGCTTGCTGATTTGGAAACCCAAAAACGNAAAGCAAAACAGCAAATGACAGAAGCGTTAGCTTTACAAAAAGGTCTGGAACGCGAAACAGAAAAAGAACATAAAGAAGCAGAAAAATGGGAACAAAAGGCCGTCCTGGCTGTGCAAAATGAAAAAGATGATTTGGCAAAAGAAGCCCTGACACGGAAAAATGAATATCTTAAACGTGCGGCAGATTTTGATAAACAACTGGTAATGCATAAAAATAATGCGGATGCCCTCCGGAAGAGTTACCAGACTCTCGAAGATAAAATTGATGAGATTAAACGTAAGAAAGGTATCTTAACCGCAAAACAAAAACAGGCAGAAGCNCAAGAAAAAATATATCAAACCATTGAAGGGCTGGGTGACACTTCCGGTACAATGGAAACAATTGAGAGAATGGAAGAAAAGGTAGAAAATATTCAGGCCAGAGCAGAGGCTTATCAGGAAATCAGCTTAGAATCTGGTAAAGATAGTTTGGAAAGTAAATTTGAAGAGTTGGAACATGATTCTACTGATATGGACATGGAATTACTTGAGTTGAAAAAAAGGGCTGCGCTTCCTGCGCCTGATGAAAAAACAGAAAAAACACCATAAAATAGTTTGCCTTTGTCTGATTTGTAATTCATAATAAGTGGTTTTGATACGTTCAAATTAATATTTTTTTAACATAAACAGGTAGTACATGCCAATTAAAGTAGAAGTTCGCGACGGAAACGTCGGCAGATCAATGATGCAACTAAAACGCACCTTGATTAGAGAGGGACTTTTTAAAGAAATTAAGAAACGAAAATATCACTGCAAGCCATCTTTAGCAAAACGTCTGAAGCGTGAAGCCGCAGCAAAACAGCGCAACAAAGATCTCAAGCGTGAAATCCGTGCGGCTCTAAAAGCCGATTTCTGAGATTTTTCCGCATAAGCAAAAGGAACTATTTTTCAGGATTAACCAACCTGCCTTTTTCCACTGGTGAAAAAATACTCCAAAAATACTATGGTTTGACAGATTGATGTCAAACCACTTGATTTTGTGAGGACTTGGGTTCTTTACCGTTTGCGGTGTTTAGTTCTAGTTGTGTATCAATTGATACAATCAATTCCGGATAATCTTTGTCATTTCTCCAGGCTCCGGAAACCTTGCCAGTTTTTTCTTGGAAAATACTTTTTTCCCATCAACAACCACTTCAAAGTCCCCCCTTTCACCAGAAATAAGTTCGGATTCCACTTCNAATGATTTTTTTAATTCCGCAGCCAAACTGACCGCGCTGGGCTCGTAGTTTCAAACCACACAGTAAAATATCTTAATCTCCATTTTTTCTTGTTCTTCAATAGTTACAAAAATTTCTGACTGTACACAGAACTAGGACAGACTCAGAGTTATGGATTCAGAATGACTTGCTTCCGTGAAATAATCAAGGTCTGGAAGAGCAAATAGTCCTGGCGGTTTAGATTTTTCTTACGCTTACAGANTTACAAAACNAAAGTGTTTTCCACTAAACGGACCTGTCACTTAAAGTTAGGCAATTGTGCGGCCTGAAGATTTTCTGTAATGGGCGGAGGACTTATTTTGTAGACTAACATGTTGAGAAAGTTTTGNGCGCCAGTCAATACCGCTGCCAAAAAAGGCAGTGGTGAAAGTAACTGATACATCCGAAATATCGAAAAAATAAACATGGCAGCTAAAGCAGACAAACTTAATGCGAGATTGAACGATTGCTCCAGCCATTTTACTGCCAACTTGCCGGCATATCCAGTTTGCCAGAAAATACCTAAGTCAACCGATTGAATAAGACCGGACTGAAGTGCGATTTCATGAAATATTGAAAGCAGAAAAACGAGAACATACGCATAATAAATTCCGGCCAAGACAGAAATTTTCCGAGGTTGGTGCAGAGCTGTGCGGAGAAGAAGCCACGGAAGCAGCAAAGTTGACGGTCCGAAAATTTCCAGCAAGGAACCTCCAATTAACGCTCCAATCAAGCCGGTCCAGTTTTGGATTCCTGCAGAAGGATATAACTGATTAAAAAACGTCGGATCCTGAAAATCAGCGGTCAGCATTGACAACAGCAAGGCAAAACTTAATCCGCCAAATAGCAGATAATCCAGACGTAGCTTGAATAATGTCATAAAATAATAATTTTTCAGTTTTTAACTTTGGTTTTTCTTGATGGCCTCAATCACAATTTTTGCCACTGAAGGTAAAACATAAGCTTCTATCGACTCGCCCATAAATGCTAATTCACGAACAAGAGTTGAACTGATTGCAAAAAGATCCGGTTTCCCAAATAAGCAGAATGTTTCAATTTCTGAATCAATACCTTTGTTTCCCACTGCCTGTTGAAACTCACCCTGAAAATCCTCTAAACTCCGTAAGCCTTTTACAATTACCTGCGCTTTTCGATCCTGCACGTAGCGAATAGTTGAGCCTCTGAAAGCTTCAACTGTGACATTTTTCAAATTAAAGTGCTGCACATATTCATTCATCATCTGTACGCGGACTTCTTCGGCAAACATATAATGCTTTTCGGCATTCATCGCAGCTGACCAAAAAACATGATCAAACTGTTTAGATGTTCTCACCAAAATATCTGCATGTCCATAAGTCGGAGGATTTGCACTTGTAGGGTAAACAGCAATTCGCATTTTTTTAATTAGGATTTAATTTAAGATTTATAACTTACTGTTTCTTTGCTCAGTTTCGCAGTTTATCAGTAAATTCATGCAAATAATTAAGAGCCTGTAAAGGTGTCATGTCATTCAAATTCAGTTTACGTAACTCATCCAGATAGAGAGATTCTTCCGGAAACAAGGACAATTGAGGATTTGAATCAACGGACGCATTCCATAAACTGCTCGAATTGTCACCTACTTCAGCTATAAAATCATCTTTTTTTTCTGTCTTATCTATAGGTATAGGCAAATGGTGGACCATTGACGTCTCTTCCAATTGTTCCATCACAACAAGCGCACGTTTGACCACACTTTTTGGGAGTCCAGCCAGTCTTGCCACTTGTACTCCATAACTTTTATCAGCCTCTCCAGAAACAATTTTACGCAAAAAAACTATTTGCTCACCTTCTTCTTCAACACGTACGCTGAAATTTTCAACCGCATCCAATTCTTGCGAGAGCGCAGTCAATTCATGGTAATGTGTGGCACAAAGCGTCAGTGCACTCAATTTTTGTAAATGTTCTACAATTGCCCAGGCAATGCTGATGCCGTCAAAAGTACTCGTTCCACGCCCAATTTCATCAAGTATAATCAAACTTCGGTCAGTCGCATTGTTTAAGATAGCGGCTGCTTCGTTCATTTCCAGCATAAATGTACTTTGGCCGAGTGTCAGATTATCTGATGCGCCAACACGCGTAAAAATGCGGTCAACAACGGATAATTCCGCACTCGATGCAGGCACAAAACTTCCGCATTGTGCCATCAAGACGTTCAGCGCAACTTGTCTCATGTAAGTTGATTTTCCTGCCATGTTTGGGCCTGTGATCAACATGATGCGGCATTTTGTTTCTGCTAAATCCAAATCATTCGGCACAAACACTTCGCCCAAATCAATTTGTTCAATCACAGGATGACGACTGTCTTTCAAAAATAATTTTCTAGGAGCCTGCAGAGGCTGCAAAATTGGCCGGACATAATGGTGGTGTTCCGCAACATACGCCAATCCTGCCAACGAATCCGCAACGGCAATATCCTGCGCGGTTTGCTGAACACGTCTGATGTGTGAATTGAGTTCTGTTTTTAACTGCTGAAACAGCTCATATTCCAATTCACCGATTCGCTCTTCTGCTGTCAGAATTTTTTCCTCAAATTCTTTGAGATCGGCCGTGATGTAACGTTCCGCATTGACTAAAGTCTGTTTGCGGATGTAATCGTCTGGAACTGAAGTTTTATGAACATTGCTGACTTCAAGGTAGTAGCCAAAAACTTTGTTGTAACTTAATTTTAAAGAGCTGATCCCAGTCCTTTCACGTTCTCGCAGCAGCATTTCGTTCAGAAATTGCTTAGAGTTTCTGGAAATATCACGCAACTCATCCAGTTCCGCTGAAACTCCGGATGCGATAAAACCACCTTCCCTCAGTTTAAAAGAAGGAGTTTCCAGCAAACGTTGATGGAGNANNGCTAANAAATCGGTCAGTGGATCAAAATTTTCGGCAATTATTTTTAACAATGGCGATTGCAATTCTGACAAATATGAAGGCAGTTTCTGCACCGGTTCCAATGATTCACGTAAAGCCACAAGATCATTTACTCCGGCCATAGGTAAAGTAATGCGCCCCATTATACGCGGCAAATCCTGGATTGAACTCAGACTTTCACGAAATTTCTCACAGAGCATAAAATTAACCCGGAACTCATCGATAGAATCAAAACGCTGATTAATTTCCTCAATTTCAAGTAAGGGTTGACGCAACCACTGCCTGAAAAGTCGAGCGCCCATTGGTGTCTGTGTCTGATTAAGTATATGATAAAGCGTNTGTTTTCTAACTCCAGACTGACTTTCAAACAATTCAAGATTTGCTACAGTTGCCTCATCAAGAAGCATTGTTTTTTCAAAAGCATGNCGTCGCAATGCTGTAAAATGGCTCAAGTCGCATTTTTGAGTTTCCTCCAAAAAACGCAGTAACGCACCGGCAGCAGAAATTCCATGCGGCAAATCATCTACACCAAATCCGGAAAGATTAAGAGTTTCAAAATGTGCTTTCAAATTACGTTTGGCTGCCTCCGGATCAAAATGATAAGGATCTATAAAATTAAATAACCCCGTTGATGGAAAGACCTGTCCATCAGTAAAACCTGCCTCCTTTTCCGGAGAGACGGCTGACCTCGAATCAGAAATATTTTCCTTGTCAAGTAGTTGTGTCATACGCTGCACAAGTTCCTCCAGAAACAGAGATTCTGCTTCAGAACGGCTTTGTGTCAAAAGAATTTCTTGGGGAGTGAGTTGGGCAAGAAAATCGTAGAAACGGTGAGTTTCATTTAAATTAAACTCTGCTACTTCAAATTCGCCAGTGGAAAGATCAGCGAAGGCAATACCTAAACATTGGGATCGTAAAACCACATTGATTGCCAATAAATAATGATTACGGGACGGATCAATCAATTGAGGAGAAACTGTAGTTCCGGGAGTAACAACCCTGACAACATCTCGTTTAACCAGACCTTGTGCTTTGGCAGGATCTTCCATTTGCTCACAAATGGCCACCTTGTAACCTGCCGCCGTCAGCTTNTTTAAGTATTGTTCATAGGCTCTATAAGGCACACCACACATCGGCAATGATTTTTTTTTGTCACGTGAAGTAAGGGCAATTTGTAATACTTTGGCTCCCACAATCGCGTCATCTCCAAACATTTCGTAAAAATCACCCATCCGGTAAAACAGGAGTTTATCCGGATGTTCCCGTTTGATGGCGTTGAACTGGCGCATCATCGGAGTTTCTACTTGCGGAACGGACATGGGTTTATTTGAGGTGGAAATTAACAATTACGCCAATTTTACCGGCCAAGTAATTGGGAATAATTTGTGGTCCATCATTTTCGTGGGCTTTGATTTTGGCGTCACTAAAAGTACAGACATTGAGTTGCAATTCATTCTCTGGCTGCCGCCAGTGACATCAAGTGTTTGCGATAACCGNTCTCACCTTCGGCTTCCCAGGTTTTCAGCAAAGCAGAACCAACGATAGCAATATCCGCTTTTCCATGCAATTTCCGCAAATCATCCGGTTCAGACAAACCAAATCCCAAAGCCAGAGGTAAATCAGTGTATTGCCGACATTGCTGTAAAAAGTTCTCCGCGCTTTGGCCCAAATCCGTGTTTTTTCCGGTAACTCCTTTTCTAGCAACACAATAAATAAAACCGCTGCCACGCGCACAGATTTTCCGCAAACGCTCCTCTGTGTTAGTTGGAGTACAAAGCATGATCGAATCAAGTTTCTGATTCTGGCTGTGCAGCCACAAATCGCCGTATTCTTCCAAGGGCAAATCCGGAATGATAAAACCTTCTCCGCCGTTTTTCCGGATATTCGCACAATAGTTTTCATATCCCATAGCAAATGTTGTATTGAAGTAACCCATCATCAGCACCGGAAAATCAAATTTGCTGCTGGTGCGCTGCATCAAATCAAAATAATCTTTCCAGCGTATGCCGTTCCGAAGAGCCTCTTGATTTGCTTTAACAAAAAGCGGCCCATCCGCGCTTGGTTCGCTGAAAGGCATTTGCAATTCTACCAAATCCACATCCGCCTCACCCATCGCCTCCAGCATTTTCCAGTTTGCTTCCAAAGATGGATAACCCACCACAACATGGGTCATCAGCAGAATTTTGCGTTTAGTTTCCGGATGCTCTGTTTCTCCGTAAAGTGGATCAAGTCGGTTTTTTAAATATTTTGTCAGGTTCATTTACTTATAAATTTGAAATTATGAAACAGAATTATTTTCATTGGCTCATTGCCTTTGCTTTCAAAAACTCCTGCCATTTTTTGTCACCGATGGCTTCGGCAATATTGAAAATATCTTTGTCTCCTCGACCGGAAAGGTTAATCAAAACTTGTGTGCCATCCGGAATGCTCGGTGCTTCTTCAATCACCGCTGCAAAGGCNTGTCCGCTCTCCAAAGCCGGAATGATGCCTTCGGTACGAATGAGTTGTTTTGTGGCAGAAATAACCGCGTCATCTGTGGCAGCGGTAAAACGGATGCGTTTTTGATCGTGAAGATGACTCAGAATAGGACTAACTCCAATGTAGTCCAATCCGGCCGCAATCGAATGCGTGTGCAGCATTTGACCTTCATCGTCCTGGAAAAAATACGTTTTGTATCCTTGAGCGACACCGACCGTTCCTCCATAAAAACGGGCAGCATGTTCTCCGGATTCAAGACCGCGTCCTCCTGCTTCAACACCGATCAGTTCCACTGCTTTATCATCCAGAAACGGCAGAAAAATACCACTTGC
>JGI26061J44794_1000696_pt1 | contig 14592 bp, 8 predicted proteins | sample MarorgKNORR_S2LV_5_FD_44794 | JGI IMG/M metagenome (IMG submission 44794) | reverse complement strand
CATATGCCGTCCATTTAACCAGGAAATTCCCATCCACAGTTTGTATCTTACCTTTTGTTGCCCATCGGGACAGGAGAAACAATCCATTTTACCTCCCGCAAGATGGCGAAACGCATGGCAGCCAAAAGTATATCCGGCCAAGAGGATAGGGTTAAGCAACAGGATCACAGAACCAACCCCAATTCCAAATTCTCCGCCACGAAATAAAGACATAAATCCATCGTAGGATAATACCGCTACAAATCCCAATGCGATATAAAGCGTAAAACGGTGCAAATTTTGGAAAACCAAAAGGGCAGTTTCGCCCTTGTATTTTTTTTGTGGTACACCGGCTACGGCACAAGCAGGTGGCGATAGAAAATAAGCGCGATAATAAAATTTTCGGTAATAATAACAGGTCATGCGGAAAGATAAGGGGCCGGCAAGAATAAAAATTGCCGGGGATGCAGGAATCAGTTTAGGCCACCAACCTGGCCAGGAACCAAACCAGGCGTGCCCTAGGGGAGCAACACCATCAATGCCCTGTTTGATAAATAAAAGGGGAGAATAAAAGGGGGACAAATAACCGCCAAAGCCCTCATTCCCGGCACTCCACCAGTAGTGATCGGCCTGGAATACGGCCCAAGTGGTATATACGACAAAACCAAGAAACCCCAACCCGGTCCACAATGGTTCTATCCACCATTTATCTGTTCTCAGTGTTGTTGCTAATTTGTCATTCATATTGAAAATTGATTAAAATCCAAGGATTGAAATTAGGGATTCAAATATGCCATCGCACGAAGAATCCAAACAACTAATCCCTCAATTGTGTAGAATAATAAGCGCTGGTGAGCCACATTGCAGATTGCAAATAAATAACAACTTTAAACGGGGACGATGGAATAAAATTAAAAACCATATAGGCGACCCCAACCAAGATTATCAATAATACACCCAGGATTGAATTTCGCGCCAAGGTAGTTCCCATTCGTGTTACCTGAACATAGGTCATGATGAGAAGTCCTATGGACACTACCCACCAGCCAAAAAAGCGATAAATCACCAATAAATAATCCTGGAGATGGACATTTAAATCTGCTGCAAACAAGGTTTGAAAAGATGTTTGAAGCAATGCTTCATTGGGTGCTTGGTCTAGAATCCAAGGCTCCGGGTGAATAAGCCAACCCAGCCCCAGCCCCACAGACCCAAGTCCAATTAGGAAAGGGGGGATCCAAGTGAGATTATGAATTGTTTTTTGATTCATCTTGCTTGGGATATTACTCATAATGTTAGCTATTTTTCATCTAACAAATTGAGTTTGTAATAAAAATAAAATCAATCTCAAATTGCACCATGAAGCTAACCTGTTTAATCAAATCGCCATTTTATATTTTACTGGGCGCAATTTTTAAATCAATATAATCTAATTCTTCTTGTGAAAACCCGAGAAAATCAGATGCGTTTCCAACTTTCCATCCCTTGACTTCAAGCTTATTTTGTTTGACTTTTCTCAATTAGTTTTTATCTAAATCGTACTGATTCAATCTACGCCTGTAGACTGAAGGGTCCCTTTTTCATAACAATTTCAAAAAATTCTTCAAAGAACTTTTCTTCACCAAGGCCCCGTTCTTTCAGTCCTGTTATGGCTAAATCACCTACCCATTGATTCCAGTGGCCATAGGATTTTCCATCCGGACCCATTTGGGAATCATCCAAAACCAAAGATGCTTTATTGAAAGTGTGGCGGTCTTCCACTGACCAATTTTTTACAACAGACAGACATTCATTCCGGACAGTTTCCGCCGTAAGAATTCCAGTCCAAAAAGCCACGGGTGCCATTTCATAACCCATGGGTGGACGGTCGGCTCCACGGACTTCCACCAAATGCTTTAGGCGGACATTGGTAAAGATCTGATGTAGGGTGGCCTGTATATCTACTGTACGGAGTTTCCCAGATCTTTCTAAATCAACCAATCTTTCTCCCATCGTTTTATCTGTGGCAACAATGATGCCATGTTCATCCAGTTCAAAAATGCCGGGAACAGTCATTATATAATCGATGTATTGGTCAATCATTCTTTCCGGGGATTCAATGCCATGATCGATCAAGTTCCGGCAACGGGCATTATCGGTGTTTTCCCAAATCACATTTCGAATATTTTCTGTTCCGGTGGGGGAGCCATTTTGAAAAGGGCTGTTTGCAAAAAGATAGGCACAAACCGGTTGTACGCAATCGGCAACAAATATCATGTCTTCCAGGTCTCTTTCACTGGTAATATCAAAATTGACTTGGACACTGGTGGTATTCCGCATCATCCATTGTCCCATAGTGCCATTTTGTTCCATGTTGGCATTCATGAGTTGATATTTTAACTGATTGATTAGATCAATATCATTTGGTGCAAAATTAGGTTCGACACCATAACTGATAATCCTTAAACCGTTGGCATTTACCACTTCTATTAAAGCTTGCTTATGTTGGCTTAAAGCAGAAAATAGCGTGTTTAAATCCCGATAAGGTAGGCTAGACCATTCCAGCTGGCCACCAGGTTCCAGCGAATAAATTCCATTGTTTCCCACATTCTCATTCATGATTGCCAATAGATCTGTGGCAGAAAATTCATCACATGGATTTACGGGAAGGCGTCGATTTTTATTCGTATAAAGAAAGCATTCTTCTTCTACCCCAATGGTTCTTTCTGTTGGGTCAACCAAATGAGATAAAATATAAGAATGGATTTTATCGCGTAGATTCATAGGTAAAAATTAGAAAAATTCGAATCAGAACGATAGGTGAAATTACATTATACCCCATGACATAATTCCAAGTAGGGCCATTATTACCGGGATCCCAATTATGATGTCTCCCTTAGTTTTATTTAAATATTTTTTAGCATTTCCAATTTTTTCTAACTTGAAATCGACGACAGAAACATCATTTGGATCCACATAAACCGCCCGAGATCCAAACATTTGATTATTCCTTATAATAGGATCATTATATAAATATTCTGTACTGAATTCATTCACGGCTTTTGCAAATGAGGGTGTTAGCCCATACACTTGATGCCAGCCTGGCGTAATATCAATTGGTTCACGAAGGGGTGTTTCTCCAACCAAAATCCCATCAATATAAATTAGAACACCATCTATATTCGCTGTTATACTAATTCCTGCAGAAACTAATGACAACTCCCTTGGCTCTAATTTATCCCAATTTTGTTGGGCTAGGGTATCATTAGGAATCCCCTTTGGGAAATATTTTGATACACTGACTTGACCAGAAAAATATTTGTCAGGATTGGGGTATTCGCCTTTAAAAGGTCTCTCGCCAAGACTAATATCAATCCAATTAGAAGAAATTGCATAGGGTTCAGACTCGCTCATAATCTCTTCTGATACTAATAACGGATTGTATTGCTCCTGGTAAGATGCTGGGAAAAGACCTGCTTCAATATCATTAATCTCAATCCATTCCGGATAAATTGGTAAAGGTTTCTCGTAGGCATAATTGTAGTATTGAGGTCCATTCCTCTGTAGTAAATACAAATCATTAAATTTGTCACTATTGAGATATGCAGAGCCGTTCATTCTTTTTTTATTATAATTTATTTGGTTTCTTATTTTTTTAAAAAGTTTACTGTACCACCTTTCTTTTTGTCCATGGGGTTCATATAATATTTCTTTGTATTTAAAAATTGAATTGGATCCCAATTCTAATCGAGCTTCATTAAAAGCAATCTCAAAACTTGTGGTATCTTCGTGAGAATCTGATGATTGTACTAGATCATAAACAGGTGTTCCATTATTGTTAATATGTCTTTTAAAATTGGCGATTTCAGATTCTTTTAGTTTTGTTCGTATAAACAATACAGTACCTGATGATGTTTTTGAGTTTAATATATCGTACCCTAAAATTGGTTTACCAATTAAAATTGCCAATTGGGTAGACTCATTAAATTCATCCAATACAATTTTTTTAACAGGCCATTCAAGTTTTTTTAGGGGAATTTTATTTTTAGGAGCTTTGACACCAAATAAACTGAGATAAATCCATTGTCTATCAGATTTCCAGACTATTATATCATCACTATTTATGGGTTCAGTATAATCTAGATTGACCATTACACCATTATCTTTAACGGTATAACTTAGGTTTATCAAGGACGCACCNGTGCCAAGGCAGACAGACGTTGCTGTCAACCATTTTATAAATAAATGTTTTAAGTAGAGACTCCGCATGAGTTAGTCAACTTCGACTAGCGGTAATTTTAGGGAAATTTCAGATATTTGGCAATAGATAATCTAAAAAGGGAAAAGCGGCCCTTTTGTGCGGGGAGAACTACTAAATAAAAAGAGAGATTAATTGTTATTCTAGTTTCGGATTATTTCACAATTCACCTCGAAAATTAGCAAAATAGCAATCTTTTAGGTTTTTATATGATATAGAAATGNATTATGAAATTAATACACTACTAGCCAGTTTTAATTCGTAACCACATCCACAATATGTAATACATCAAAAAGATCAATTTCTCCATCGAAATTTACATCACTACGGTATATTTGATCTTCTTCCAGATCGATGAATCCCATAACATATTGTACACAAAGGATGACATCTGTAATGGTATAATTACCGTCTCCATTTACATCACCCATCAATAAGGTCGTNAGTTGATATAGCTCATGGGCGTTATGACAAACAAACCAGATTTCACCTTCCGGGCCAACCTTCAATCCCATAATCTGATTGCTGATCCCTGTTTCGATCCGGCCTAATTCAATAATCGGATCCTGGGTAATGTCATATACAATAATGTCACCATTTGAATAATCGCTAATTAATAGTCGACCTTGATAGATATCTAACCCTGTGGGCTGAACCAAACCCGTATCAGCCACAACATTCCAAACTGATCCAGACATATTCCAATATCCTGCTAGTGATTCTCCATAAGGAGCCAAGTTTCCTGCAATTTGTCCGGAATTAGGATCCATACGAATAATACGTTGATTCCCAGTATCGGCGATATATAACCAACCTGAAGATGGGTCAAATTCCATATGACTGGATAATCCGCTAACCCGACTCACCGCAACATCTGAATGTCGCCATACTTTACCATCTGAATGGTATTCACCTCCGGCACTATGAGGATTTACGAAATCATATTTGACTATGGCATTATGGTACCCATCAAATATCCAATATACATTCTCCCCTTCACTAGCAATTCCTACTCCAAATGGCGATTGGTGGATCATATCCAAATGACTGCCAAGTCCTGGGCCATTTTGGTTTACACGGGCATAAATTGACGTATCTGAGGGCCATAAGACAGGTCCGGTAAAATACCCATTATTATTATTTGCATCCTGAACGTCTAAGGGATTTCCGAAGGTGCCGTTTTCACTCATGGCAATAGCGCTGGCCGTATGCATGAAATGGCCTGAATAGGCATCCCGTCTGTATTCGGACCATTGGTTATCCTGCCCCGCATTATAAAAAGTAACAGTGCTCCCGCCGTGGTTACGTCCATCAAGATTATTTTCATTTATAACCCAAAGCTCATTCTGCCTCTCGGTATCCTTATGAAAGTCTAGATCACGAGGTAAGATTAACCCCTGAGCCTGTGTTCCCATCAAGGTGGTGGTAAAGTTGCCGATTAAATAGGCATCAATGATATTCTGAGATTGTAAAAACGGGATGAAGATTAGAATACCTAATGTTTTTAAAAAGAGAGTGGATCTTTGATAATGTGTTTTTTTCATTTTTTGTATCCTAATAAGTGATCTTTGGTTATTGGAATATAGATACAAAGGCATCCTTTATCAAACAGGGGAGCATCCTTATTAGATGATTAGCTCAAAATGAGGTTTTGTTAATAAAATGAGCTCAATTAAATCAAGGTAATTGACCATTTGAATTATCCGCTACACTCTCTAAAATTTGAGGATGATGACCTTACTAAATCGCTCCGGTTGGCTACTTTCCATTGGCCTATTTTCTTGTTTGTGGGGAAAACACACCACAATCAAGGTATTCCATATATTTAATAGTTTTGGTGTGGAGACACAAGAAGTCAAGAATTCCATTGTAATGACATTTGATCAGGATGGATTTTTAGTGGATAGTACGATCTATACCCATACACTTCCTCTCAGCGAAAAATATGTTTACGTTTTGGGGCCGCATGAAGGACTTAAGCTTCAGCGAACTTATGAAAAAGAGACTCTGTTATCTTATCAATTCAAAAATGATTTTGCAGGGAACAGAGTTAAAACATCTCTTTACGGTATGAGTGATACGCTTTATTGGACAGAATTTCAAAAATTTGATCATGTAGGTCGAATCATTAAACGCATTCGGTATAATCCCAAAATGGCTCTTAATCCGGAAATGAAGCCCATTCGAGATGACCCGGGCGAAATGATTTGGGGAGAAAGTTATGATTACGATTCTACGGGAACCCTACTAGAACAAAAGGAACTGTATGAAGGCTATATCCTGGAGGTAACAAGCTATGCGTTGGATTCATTGCGAGTTCCTCATAAGATTGGGGAATATTTTGACCCTTCCGTTTTAGTTAGAACCACTTATTTTTATAACCAAAGCGGACAACTGGCTCATGAAGTTTCGGTTGAACGAATGGGAAAATCTGTAGGGTCCAAGACCTATGAATATGATGACCAGGGAAGAACATCCAAAATAAATCTATTTAATTCTGATGGTGTGATCACCGAAACAATTAACACTATTTATGACGAAGCATCAAATAAAATTAATCAATATCATGCGGATTCAACCTTTAAGATTCTATCCGAAAAAGAGACACAATTTAATCAACAGGGTCGTCCAGTGATGGTTGCATTCTTGGATGGCGAAGAACGATTGATCGAAAAGAAAGTTTATTCTTATACTAAAAATGGAAGAATTGATCAAATTATTCAATACGATACTATTAGAAGGGGCGCGAAAGATCGTGAAATTCCTTTTAGGGTTATGATCTATGAATATGAGTAAATTAGGGATTATTCTTTCAATGACAATAAATCCTGGAGGTATTTTATGAGGGTCATTGATCCAAAAAGTGTGGTCATTGGTGTCTTGGGGACATTGCTAATTTTTTCAACTTTAGGGTTTCGTACAAACACGGATGAATTCGGACATTTGGTTGTTCGCAGTTTAACCATTGAAGATGATCGTGGAACGATTATGGGATATCTGGGAAACGGATATTTACAAACCTATAACCAATTTGGTGAACCGACCTTGTTTATTGGGACAGGTAAAGATGGTGGGGGTTATATGCGTGCCTATAATGGTAGCGGTGATGAATCTGTTTATGTGGGAACGGGGCGAATGGGTGGTGGTTACATTCGAACCTATAATAATTCTGGAAAAGAAACATCCTATTTGGGGACGGGATCCGATAATGCCGGTCAACTCCGGATTTATACGCAAGATGGGGAAACATCATCTTATCTTGGAGAAGGTTACTATCAGGCCTATAACGAATATGGAGAACGAACGCTATTTTTGGGGACAGGATCCAACGGGGGTGGTTATTTACGTACTTATAATTTTGATGGACAGGAAACAGTGTATTTAGGCACGGGGGCCGATAGTTCGGGCCAAATGAGAGTGTATGATGCCGCTGGAGAAACGGGCTCCTTTTTAGGGAGTGGTTATCTACGGACCTATAACCAATTTGGGAAGATGACAACTTTCTTAGGAAATGGTCGTGATGGGGGTGGATATCTTCGAACCAATAATAAATTTGAAACTGAAACTGCTTTTCTAGGCACGAACAATTCTAATGAAGGCCTCATAAATTTGAACGATAAATTCGGTCAAAGCTTCTGGATTCGCCTGAATAAAGGAAATTGATATTTTAATCCTTTTTTTGACTTTAGTGCATTGTTGCCTTAATTTTAATCTCAAATGGTATCCGAGAGGGGGATGAATCAACTCTTCATCCAACCAGCCTCCCATGATTCATAGAATGAAAACGAGGAATTGACCATGCGGAAAACGTGGGTTATTTTTATCATTCTGTCGTCGATGGCTTTTGCCCAAAACGATGGATTGGTGAAATCAAATTATTTAAGTGGCGCACTTCACACTGAAGGCAACTACACCCATGGTGTTCGGGACGGACTCTGGACTTTTTGGTATGAAGGAGAGGTCTTTCAGGATTTTGGTGAAGACGACGAACCCGACACTCAGGATGAAGGAGAAGGGAATGGTGTGTGGGATTCCACCGAGACTGTCACCTTAGATATAGATGGTGATACCTATTACGATCCACCCCAAAAACAACAGGAAGGTTCTTATTCATCCGGTAACCGCGAAGGCGTTTGGACTATTTGGTATCAAAATAATAATCGTAAAGAAGAAGCCAATTATACAGCAGGTAAACTGAGTGGCGATTTAATCCGCTGGCATGAAAATGGAAATAAATCCGAAGAAGGATCTTACACTTCCGGTCAGCAAGATGGATTATGGACATGGTACTATGATTCTGGAATTAAAAAAGAAGAAACACATTTCCACGATGGTCAGCAAGATGGATTATGGCTACAATGGTTTCAGGATGGTGGCCGAAAATCCGAAAGAAAATTTACCAACGGTGAACGAGATAGTGTTTGGACATCTTGGTTTCCCAACGGAAATAAAAAATTCCAAGCCACCTATGATTCTGGAAAATTAAATGGGCGGTGGACATCTTGGTATGACAATGGCATTATTAAAGAAAAATCCGGCCATTATGCTGATAATAGATTGGATAAAAAATGGACCTATTGGGATGATGACGGGCGCAAAACAAAAGAAGCCGGATTCAATAAAGGCCAAAAACACGGTGTATTTATTCAGTGGAATTCTGATAATTATAAAGTTGTTGAGGGGTCATATAATCAAGGTGAACTCGATGGTACTTGGACATTTTGGTATAACGACGGAACTCTAGAACGGCAAGAGAACTATATGAATGGCGCAATGGATGGGCAATGGATTTGGTGGTTCCCTGATGGTGTAAAAGATCGGGAAGGCCCTTATAAATCTAATGTAAAACATGGCATTTGGACATTATGGAACAATGCAGATGATAAAAATCTGGAAGAGACCTATGCCAATGGTACTATCGATGGAAAAGTGACTGTTTGGTACGATAATGGAAATAAAGACAGAGAAGGTGTCATTCGCGAGAATGAATTTGAAGGAGTATGGACTTATTACCACACAGATGGAAACAAAGATTTTATTTTTGATTATGGCAATGGGCTTGAACGTGTTCGAATCGCTGAACTTGAAGAGCGGGATGGTACTTTTTATAAGATAGGAAAACATAAGTCATACACTGGAATGGTTATTGAGACTGGCGGGATCAAAGAATATCTGATGTTGGGCCGATTCACATCTGGGAAGCGGGACGGACAATGGGTTCAATGGTATCGTAATGGTCAAAAAGAGGTTGATGGAATTTATTACAGAGGGAAAAAACATGGCGAATGGTCTCTTTGGTACGAAAGCGGTTCATTAAAAGAACAGGGCAATTTTGACATGGGTCGGGTAAATGGCACCTATAAATACTGGTATAAGAACCATCATTTAAAAATGGAGCAATCTTATTATAGAGGGAAACCTCATGGTCGATGGACCTGGTGGTATGAGAATGATGATAATCTTATNTTTACCGATGGAAACTGGAGCTANAATGGTGGTACCTATCAAGCAGAAAATGATGAAGAACTTTGGAACTGGTGGTGGTATCTAAACGATAATAAGGAAATGGAAGGCCATTACGTTGATGGGGAAAAAAGCGGTGTGTGGACTTGGTGGTACGATTCCGGTGTTAAACAATCTGAGGGGAATTATACCCAAAGTGAACAAGATGGCGCATGGTTGTATTATAACACTGATGGATCTCTTGCTGAGGAAATCACCTTTGCAGATGGGCAACGAAATGGACGATCAACATTGTGGTTAACGCCGGAAGAAAAGCAAGAAGAAAAATTTTATAAGAATGGCACATTGGATGGCCCAAGCACCTATTGGGAAAATGGCTATCGTAGCACGATGACTGCCTATAATTCGGATACGCCGGAAGGCCCCTGGCTTATTTGGCACCCTAACAGCGACCAGATAAAAGAACAGGGTTATCATCAAAATGGAGACCGAGAGGGTTTAACCACATATTTTTATGAAGATGGCGTGATGCAGCGGGAAGGTTATTTTAAAGTAGGTTTACCAGAAGGCCTTTGGACGTATTGGAATACAAAAGGTGAAAAAGATTTTGATTTTGATTTCGGGAGTGGCTTAGAACATATTGTTTTGGAAGATCTCTCAGAGCGGAGTGGTATATTTTATAAACTTGGAGAAGATGATCCATTCACAGGTATTATCACTCAAGAAAATCAGGAAGCGGGATATTTATTTTTGGGGAAAACACTGGACGGTAAAAAAGACGGTCAATGGGTCAAATGGTTTCCCAGTGGAAAAGATGTACCAGAAATTATTATTGTAGATGTGCCAGATCCGGAACCAGATGTTCCATGGAGTGGCAACAAACAAGAACGAGGCTCATTTAAAAATGGTGAACGCCATGGTGATTGGACTGAATGGTATGACAATGAACGTATGAAATCTCACGGTGTTTATGATGAGGGAATTATGAATGGCTTTTGGACATTCTTTCATAAAAATGGCATCAAAGAAAAAGAAGGGAATCTGGTAAATGGCAATGCAGATGGTCTATGGTTTTTTTGGGATAATGATGGACAAATAGTTCAAGAAGGAACATTTACCGATGGTACAAAAGAGGGTAAATGGATTGCATGGTTCAATGATAATCGACTCACAGAAGGATATTATGCCGGGGGTAAAAAAGATGCAACCTGGACCAGTTGGTGGGACCATGATCGGATCCGGAAAGAAATGCAGGGCACCTATCTAAATGGAAAAATGATCGATAAATGGTACTTCTATGATAAGAATGGAAATCTGAAAGAGATCAGATATTTTACACCATCCTTCTAATACACTCCCCTTTTTAATCGTCATTTAAAAGGACACGCATTCATGAAAAACGTATATCTTTTTGGAAACGGCGAAGCCGATGGTACGGCCNATATGAAGAATCTACTGGGTGGAAAAGGCGCCAACTTGGCGGAAATGAACCTCCTGGGCATTCCGGTCCCTCCCGGGTTTACCATTACAACTGACGTTTGTAAACAGTATTATGATCATAATCTCAATTTCCCCGATGAATTAAATGATCAAGTGATGGAAGCTCTCATCGCAACTGAGAATATTATGGATTCAAAATTTGGAGATGAAAATAATCCATTATTGATGTCCGTCCGATCAGGCGCGAGACAATCCATGCCAGGCATGATGGACACAGTTTTGAATGTTGGATTGGCATCATCTACTATTCCGGGACTCATTAAAAAAACCAATAATCCCCGCTTTGTGTATGATGCTTACCGCAGACTCATTATGATGTATGCAGATGTTGTTATGGAAAAGGCTGCCGGGATTGAGCCTGCTGATGGAGACGGTATCCGGCAAAAACTTGAAGCTATTTTAGATTCATATAAAGAAGAAAAGGGATTAACAGCAGATACGGGCCTATCAGCCGATGATTGGATCATTGTTTCTGGTTCTTTCAAATCTAAGATTCAATCCACATTTGGTGAAGATTTTCCTGATGACCCGAAAGCACAACTTTGGGGTGGAATTAAAGCTGTATTCAAAAGCTGGAATGGAAGTAGAGCTATCAGTTATCGCCGGATTGAAAATATCCCGGATGAGTGGGGAACGGCTGTGAATGTTCAAGCCATGGTCTTTGGAAATATGGGTGAAAATTCTGCCACGGGCGTTGCCTTTACCCGAAATCCTGCAACAGGCGAAAATATATTTTTTGGTGAATGGCTCTCCAACGCACAGGGAGAAGATGTGGTGGCCGGGCTCCGAACACCGAATCCATTGAATGAAGACACGAAAACATCTGAGACACAGGACCTCCCTTCATTGCAATCTTCCATGCCAGGAATTTATAAGGAACTTTTCCACATTCGGAACAACCTTGAAGCCCATTACTCCGATATGCAGGACATTGAATTCACCATCCAAGATGGCAGATTGTGGATGCTCCAAACCCGAACGGGAAAACGGACTGGCGCCGCTGCCATTAAAATGGCTGTGGATATGGCCAATGAGGGGTTGATTGATAAACAGACAGCCATCATGCGGGTTAAGCCGGAACAATTGGATGAATTACTTCATCCCATGCTGGATACAGCTTCAGAGAAAAATGCACCCTTTTTAGCGAAAGGATTACCGGCAGGACCCGGAGGCGCAACAGGACGAATCGTTTTTACTGCCGATGATGCAGAGGCTTGGCATAAGCGAGGCGAAAAAGTAATCCTGATCCGGGAAGAAACATCACCGGAGGACGTCCATGGCATGCATGCGGCAGAAGCTATTTTAACCGCCAAAGGCGGCATGACATCCCACGCAGCGCTGGTGGCACGAGGCTGGGGTAAATGCTGTATCGTGGGCTGTAGTGCAATCCATATTAATGTTGCTGCCAAAGAAGTTGCTATCGATGATGCTGTTTTAAAAGAGGGTGATTGGGTCACCATGAATGGAACCCTTGGGAACCTTTATAAAGGAAAAGTGGATCTAATTCCTGCTGATCCGGACACACATGAAGAATACAAAGTATTGATGGAATGGTCGGATGAATTCCGGTCATTAAAGATACGAACCAATGCGGAAAGTCCAGCGGATGCGATGCAGGCAATCCGGTTTGGGGCCGAAGGAATTGGACTGTGCCGGACCGAACATATGTTCTTTGATGAAACACGAATTCTTGCCATGCGGAAAATGATTCTGGCCGATAATGAAACGGATCGCCGGGCGGCCGTTATGGGATTGCTCCCGTTCCAGAAAGAAGATTTTAAAGGCATTTTAACAGCCATGGAAGGTAAGCCCGTTACCATCCGCTTATTGGATCCGCCTTTGCATGAATTTATTACGTTGAATGATGACCAAGTCCAAGAATTGGCTGAGCATCTGGGACTGGAAATATCCACCATTGAAAAACGGATCGCCGGACTCCATGAATTGAATCCCATGTTGGGTCATCGGGGCTGCCGATTGGGAATCGCCTATCCGGAGATCACCGAAATGCAGGCTCGAGCTATTTTTGAAGCCACGGCGGAATTGACACAAGATGGCATTTCAGTATTGCCTGAAATCATGATCCCGTTGGTGGGAACTGTGACAGAATACACAAATCAGGAAGCCATTGTTCGGAGCGTGGCCAAAGAGGTTTTGGCAGAAACAGGTGTGGAAATTGACTTTCTCGTTGGGACCATGATTGAGCTACCTCGGGCTTGTCTCACGGCAGACGAAATTGCGGAACATGCTGAATTTTTCAGCTTTGGAACCAACGATCTGACCCAAACCACGTTTGGATTTAGTCGAGATGATATTGGTTCTTTCCTGCCGGATTATTTAGAAAAAAATATTCTTCCGGGAGATCCGTTTCAAAGTTTGGACGTGAGCGGTGTGGGTAAACTAGTATCCATGGCTGTAAAGTTGGGCCGAGGCGTGAATAGCAGTTTAAAGATCGGTATTTGCGGAGAACATGGGGGCGATCCTGCTTCCATCCAGTTTTGTAAAGAGACAGGATTAGACTATGTAAGCTGTTCTCCCTATCGCGTACCTATTGCCCGCTTGGCTGCGGCACAGGCCAGTTTGCGTTAATTAGTGTTAGCGTTGTCATTCTGAAAGAACTTAGTGAATGCCCGCCTGCTCCCGTCCAACGGAAGGGCCGGCCAGGAAGAATCTCAAACATCATATNTCCACCCATCAGTTGATTGAGATACTTCACTGCGCTCAGTATGACAAAGCGTAGAAGGTGTTGTCATACCTGCCAACGAGCCGGTATCCAGTTAGGAGATGGCTCATGTTTGTTTTACTGGATTCCGGGTCTGCGCCCGGAATGACAGATGTGTTTGTAGATAGGACTATCTTAATCTGTCATTGCGAGGTTTCGATAGAAACCGTGGCAATCTAGTTTGGTGTTGCGCATTCTTAAAAACAAGATTGCCGCGCTCCATTTCATTACGCTCGCAATGACAGGTTTTATTATAGATGTTTATCCTAGCATGTCACTGCCTACCTATCGGCATCTACGTCTAATATCCTTGTATGGGACAAAAGTAAACCTTTGGTGTTAGCTAAAAAAATGAGATAGATTTCTTTTTAAGTGTAAATTCCGAACTCATTAATATCGGGTTTATTACACAATTTAACTTACTTGTCCAGCATGTATCATATATGCCGGCAAAAATGCGGACACATTTCATGAAAACAATTATTCAAACCAGCAAGAGAAACGTCCTTTCGTTAGGGTTGCTCTTCTTATTCATTACATCTTTTACGTATAGTCAACATTCCGGATCTGGGCGACAAATGCCTGCTATCGGCGTTGTGAATGGTTCAGTGATGGATTCCACTTCGGGCCAACCTCTTGAATACGCTTCAATATCTTTGGTAAATATGCGCTCTGATGAAGTGGTGACTGGAGC
>JGI26061J44794_1000691_pt1 | contig 14656 bp, 9 predicted proteins | sample MarorgKNORR_S2LV_5_FD_44794 | JGI IMG/M metagenome (IMG submission 44794) | reverse complement strand
GGTAGTTCAGTAAAAGATATTTCAAAAGAATTTCAAGAAGAAGCAAAAAACACAATTATTGAAAATATAATCACAGAAAGTGACACTCTTTATTTAAGTATTAATAATGTTGATAGAGTGTTTGATAATGCATTTGACGCAAAAGGATTTAAAGTCACTCCTTTTGAAGATAACTTAATCGGTATTGGAATGCAGTTAGATGTTGTAAAAAGTAAAAATGATAATTTTAATTTAATTAAAGAAGCTACTGCAAGGGGTAAAAATAAGCATCTTGCAAAAGAAATGACAGAAGGAATTGGTTTTGAATTTACGCTAGAAGATGATAATCTGATTTTTGATGACTTTTTCACCATCTCTACACAAAAATGGCGCATGCAAGAATTAGATTTAACTTTAGAATTACCTGTAGGTATGGTTGTTTTCTTAGACCATAGTTTAGAGGACTTAGTTTACGACATTAAAAATGTTCACAATATGTGGGATTATGATATGCTTGGCCACTATTGGAAAATGGAAAAAGAAGGACTTACTTGTATTAGTTGTGAACTAGAATAATATATTTAAAAAATGAAAAAAGTAACACTAGGAATACTAACACTTTTATGTCTCAACTTATCAGCACAAGATTATTTTCAGCAAGAAGTTAATTATACTATTGATGTTGAATTAAATGATGAAAATCATACTTTAAACGGTATGGAATATATTGATTACACCAATAATTCACCAAATGATTTAGGGTTCATATGGTTCCACCTATGGCCTAATGCTTATAAAGACAATTCTACTGCCTTATGCAAACAAAAGGTTGAGAATGGCAGTACTTCATTATATTATGCATCAGAGAATGAAAGAGGTAATATAAACGGACTAAACTTTAAAGTAGATGGTAAAATTGTAAGATGGGATTATAATCCTGAACATATTGATATTTGTAAACTAATATTAAACAAACCTATACGGGCTGGTGAGTCAATACGAATTACAACACCCTTTTTTGTAAAAATTCCTGATGCAAAATTTTCTCGTTTGGGCCATGTTGATCAATCTTATATGATTACGCAATGGTATCCGAAACCTGCAGTTTATGATAATGATGGATGGCACCCTATGCCTTATTTAGATCAAGGGGAATTTTATTCTGAGTTTGGAAGTTTTGATGTTAGTATTACATTGCCATCTAATTATACAGTGGGCGCTACTGGTGACTTACAGAATATAGGAGAAATAAATAGATTAAATCAGTTAGCTAAAGCAACTGATACCATAACAAAATTCAGTGATGATTTAAGTTTTCCGCTTTCTGATTTAACTACTAAAACCCTACGCTATACACAAAATAATATTCATGATTTTGGATGGTTTGCCGACAAACGATTTCATGTTTTAAAAGGTGAAGTTGAAGTTCCACATACTAAAGAAAAAGTCACCCTTTGGACAATGTTCACTAACAATGAAGCTGACCTTTGGAAAAATTCCATTGAATACATGCATGATGCAGTCTACTATTATTCACTTTGGAATGGAGATTACCCATACAAACAATGTACTGCAGTAGATGGAACAATCTCAGCTGGTGGTGGTATGGAATATCCAAATGTTACTGTTATTGGAGAAAGTGCAACTGCATATCTATTAGAAGAAGTTATTATGCATGAGGTTGGACATAATTGGTTTTATGGAATGTTAGGAAATAATGAACGTTTGCATCCATGGATGGATGAAGGATTAAACTCGCATAACGAAATGCGATATATGCGTACTAAATATCCTGATTACAATATGTTCTTGCAATTTGTACCTAAAAGAATTAAAGGAATTCTTGATTTAGAATATTATACTAATAAACAAGTTTCAGGAGAACTAATGTATATGATGAATGCTTGGACTGGAAAAGATCAACCTATTGAACTACATTCTGCTGAGTATACAGAAATGAATTATGGTGGAATTGTCTATTCCAAAACAGCCATAGTATTTGATTATTTGATGGCTTATTTAGGAGAGGATGTTTATGATAAATGTATGCAGACTTATTTTGAAAGATGGCAATATAAACACCCTCAGCCAGAAGATCTAAGCGTAGTTTTTGAAGAGATAAGCGGAAAGAATCTATCTTGGTTTTTTGAAGATGTTATCAAAACCACAAAACAATTAGACTACTCTATTATCGGGATACAGAAAGAAACTAAAGATCTATTAATTACTCTTGAAAATAAAGGAGATATAGTGGGGCCAGTGGTAATTAGTGGAGTTAAAGACGCAAAAAGTATGTCGACATTATGGATTGATGGCTTTGAAGGAAAAAAGGTTTGTCGTTATTTTAATGGTGATTACGATCATATCCGTATAGACTATTATGGTGATATGCCAGAAACAAATAGAAATAACAATATAATGAGAGTAAAAGGAATGTTTAAAACATTAGAGCCAATAAGACCACAAATTATTGGAAGTATGTACCATCCTGAGAAAACTCAAGTTTTCTTTACTCCTATGATAGATTATAATGTGTATAACCGATACTCTTACGGATTAATCTTTTATAATAGGTTTATACCAAAAGAAGGGCTCTCATACAAAATAACACCAATGTACAGTAATGGTAGTAAAAATTTATCAGGAAGTTTAAATCTAACTTATAGTAAATTCAATCGAGAAAGTAATATCTATAATTACAAAATAAGTTTGGATGCAAAAAAGGCTATGTATGATTATGGTCAAGAATATATTCGCTTTGAACCAAAACTTGACATCACACTTAAAAAATCTTCATTAAGAAGTAAGAGAGATAATTATTTATCAGCCTCTTATGTTCATTTAGAAAAAGAAGAAGAAACACTAGCGTTTATTAAAGGAAATTATACTTATTCCAATGCTAGAACTTTTAACCCCTACTCTATTCATATGCAAATTGAAAAAGGAGATGAGTATTCAAAAGCAAGCCTAATTTTGAATTATAATTACCATATTAACCAGAAGAAAAGATTGAATATAAGAGGTTATTTTGGATATGTTAGTAGCCAGAATAATATATATGATTTACAAATGAGCGCTTGGAATGGCACAAATGATTATACATTTTCAGAAAAAGCATTGGTAAGAGATAATTTGCAAACAAATAAGTTACCTTATCAGCAACAAATTTTTATAAAAGAGGGTGGTTTGAAGCATTTCACAAACTTAACTTCAAACAATTGGCTGAGCAGTTGTAGTGCTGAATATAATTTAACAAAAATATTCCGACTTTATTTAGAAGCCGGAACAAATGGAGTGAATTTTGCATATGGAAGTGGTCTTAGAATTCCTTTGTTAAGAAATATGTTAAACTTTTACTTGCCACTTTACACAGAAGAGGGCTTAGTTAAATTTGATAAATCTTACCAAGATGTAATGCGATTTAATTTAAATATCAGACTAAATTTAATTTTTTTTAGATGAATAAAAGAATATTATTATACGCTTTTATTTTTTAAGCTTGTGCAGTAGGTCCGCCAAAATTCATGGGGATACCGCCAGTTGGGTCGACATCTTTTATCTCGCCATGCTGGGCTTCAAATTTTGAAATATTATCATTCAAAGCTTTCATAAGGCGTTTAGCATGTTGAGGAGTGAGAATGATTCGTGATTTTACTTTTGCCTTAGGGACTCCTGGCATCATTTGTATAAAATCTACTACAAACTCAGATGGCGAATGGTTGATTATAGCAATATTGCTATAAGTTCCTTCAGCTACTTCCTCACTTAATTCAATGTTTAGTCCGTCTTGTTTTTTTTCTTCTGACATAATAATAAGTTTTTATTCTTCCGTTATTGTTACTTTNTCTTGCACCAATTCTTCTGTTTTAACCTCTAGTAATTTATCAAATTCTGCTTGTGAACCAACAATTAAATCGCTTCCATCAATAAGGCCAGTTCCTGCTGGAATTTTGTGCCCAACAATTACATTTTCTTTCAATCCTCTAAGACCATCTCTTTTCGCTCTAATAGCTGCTTCATTCAATACTTTTGTAGTTTCCTGGAAAGAAGCTGCTGAAATCCAACTATCGGTTTGCAGTGAAGCTCTGGTAATTCCTTGAAGTATCGGACGAGAAATTGCCGGAACAGCATCACGCGAATCAATGGGCTTCATATCNTTTCTTTTAAGTCGGGAATTTTCTTCTCTTAGCTGTCTTGCAGTAATTAATTGCCCTTGGTTGTAATCGGTTGAATCACCCGCATCTTCAATGTATTTTTTATCGAAAATCCAATCGTTTTCTTCCATAAAATAGATTTTGTTTACCAATTGTTTTTCCAATAATTTAGTATCACCAGAATCAACCACTTCCACTTTCCTCATCATTTGTCTTACCACAACCTCAAAGTGTTTGTCGTTAATTTTCACTCCTTGCAACCTATAAACCTCCTGTACCTCATTCACAATATATTCCTGAACAATAGTGGGTCCTTTAATTGCTAAGATGTCTCTTGGCGTGATTACGCCATCACAAAGTGGCGTTCCCGCTTTTACAAAATCATTCTCTTGAACTAATATGTGTTTTGAAAGGGGCACTAAGAATTTCTTTTCCTCTCCAGTTTTTGAGGTTACAATAATTTCTTTATTCCCTCTTTTGATTTTCTTTCCAAATGAAACAATACCATCAATCTCAGAAACTACTGCTGGATTAGAAGGATTCCTTGCTTCAAAAAGCTCTGTAACTCTTGGAAGACCNCCCGTAATATCACCTGAAGAACCTTGCACCCTTGGAATTTTAGCAACTACTGTTCCTGCCTTTATTGTTTTTCCTTCATCAACCGAAATATGCGCTTTTACAGGAATACTATAAGACCTTTCCTTACCTTTTGCTTGAATAACAATAACAGGATNTTTCTTTTTATCTCTACTATCAATTATTACTTTTTCTTGATGCCCTGTTTGCTCATCCGATTCAATTCTATATGTATATCCTTCCTCAATATCTTGGTATTGAATCTTTCCAGCAATCTCAGAAATGATAAGTGCATTGTAAGGATCCCAATCGCAAACTACATCTCCCTTAACAACCTTTCCGGATTTTTTGTAAATATTAGAACCATAAGGAATAATATGAGTAGCAATCGTAACGCCTGATTTTTCATCAATTATTCTAAGTTCAGCTGTTCTAGAAATTACAATTTCAACATCTTTACCACTAGCCTTTTTCGTTTTAACGGTTTTTAAATCTTCAATCTCAATCTTACTATCATTTTTGATAGTAATACTCGAATCTGCTGCAGTTCTAGAAGCAGTACCCCCAACATGGAAAGTTCTTAGCGTAAGCTGAGTACCCGGCTCTCCAATGGATTGAGCAGCAATAACACCAACTGCCTCTCCTCTTGCTGCCATTTTTCCAGAAGCCAAACTTCTACCATAACATTTGCTACAAATTCCTTTTCTGGTTTCGCAAGTAAGAGCAGAACGAATTTCAACTGCCTCAATTTCTGCTTCTTGAATCTCTTTAGCAATTAATTCAGTTATCTCACTTCCCGATTCAACAATAACTTTATTATCGTTTGGATTGTAAATATCATGCAAGCAAACTCTTCCTGTAATTCTTTCAGATAAAGTTTCTACAATATCTTCATTGTTTTTAAGGGCAGTAGTTACAAGCCCACGCAAAGTACCACAATCTTCTTCTGTAATCACCACATCTTGCGAAACATCAACCAATCGTCTTGTCAAATAACCAGCATCTGCAGTTTTTAGAGCCGTATCGGCTAATCCTTTTCTGGCACCATGAGTAGAAATAAAGTACTCTAAAATGGAAAGCCCTTCTCTAAAGTTAGTGATAATAGGATTTTCAATAATAGAATCTCCATGATCACCTGATTTCTGTGGTTTGGCCATCAATCCCCTCATTCCAGATAACTGACGAATTTGNTCTTTCGAACCCCTTGCACCAGAATCCAACATCATATAAAGAGAGTTGAAACCTTGTCTTTCGCTTCTAAGTCGGCTCATTACCGTTTCGGTCAATCGAGCATTGGTATTAGTCCAAATATCAATTACCTGATTATATCTTTCGTTATTGGTAATTACACCTAAATTATAGTGAGAAAACACCTCATCTACTTTTTCATAAGCATCTTTTACCATTTGTTTTTTCTCTGGCGGAACAACTACATCCCCTAAATTAAAAGAAAGGCCACCTTTAAAAGCCATTTGAAAACCAATATCTTTAATATTATCCAAGAATTTTACTGTTTTAGAAACCCCACATTTACTAAGAATATCTCCAATGATATTTCTTAATGCTTTTTTAGTAAGCAACTCATTGATAAAACCAATCTCTTCAGGAACAAATTCATTAAATAATACTCTACCTACTGAAGTTTCTAAGAGATAATCTTTTCCTTTTTCATCTTTTACACGCACTTTTATCATGGCATGAAGTGCTACAATTTTTTCATTGTAAGCAATATTCACTTCCTCAGCAGAATAAAAAGTCATTCCTTCTCCTTTAACGGTAACCGCCTTTTCTATTACTTTTCCTTTTTCATTTTTTACCTGATCTGCAGTTACTTTTTGCTTTGTCATATAATAAAGTCCAAGCACCATGTCTTGTGAAGGAACTGTAATTGGAGCTCCATTTGCAGGATTTAGGATATTATGAGAAGCCAACATTAAAATTTGTGCTTCCAAAATAGCAGCCGTACCAAGTGGTAAATGAACCGCCATTTGATCCCCATCAAAATCGGCATTAAATGCAGTACATACAAGTGGATGCAACTGAATAGCTTTTCCTTCAATCATTTTTGGCTGAAAGGCCTGAATACCCAATCGGTGAAGAGTTGGAGCCCTATTTAAAAGTACAGGATGTCCTTTCATTACATTTTCTAAAATATCCCAAACTACTGGTTCTCTAGCATCAATAATCTTTTTGGCAGATTTTACTGTTTTTACAATTCCTCTTTCAATCAGTTTTCGAACAATAAATGGTTTGTATAGCTCTGCAACCATTTCTTTTGGCAAACCACATTCATGTAGTTTNAAACTAGGACCAACAATAATTACCGAACGAGCAGAATAATCTACNCTTTTTCCTAAAAGATTTTGACGGAATCTACCTTGCTTTCCTTTCAAGTTATCCGATAATGATTTCAGTGCCCTGTTTCCATCTGTTTTTACAGCAGATGATTTTCTGGAATTATCAAAAAGTGCATCTACAGATTCTTGCAACATCCTTTTTTCATTTCTTAAAATTACTTCAGGAGCATTGATTTCCATCAATCGTTTCAATCTGTTATTTCGGATAATAACTCTTCTATATAAATCATTCAAATCAGAAGTTGCAAACCTTCCTCCATCTAGTGGGACAAGTGGACGCAACTCAGGTGGAGTAACAGGAACAACTTTTATTATCATCCACTCTGGTTTATTTTCGGTATGCTGATTCGCCTCACGAAAGGCCTCTACTACTTGCAATCTTTTAAGTGCTTCAGTTTTTCTTTGCTGAGAAGTTTCCGTATTTGCCTTATCTCTTAACTCGAACGACAAGGCATCCATGTCAATTCGTGCAAGTAAATCAGCAATTGCTTCTGCACCCATTTTAGCAATAAATTTATTTGGATCTTCATCAGGCAAATACTGATTTTCTGTTGGGAGTGCATCTAATATATTTAAATATTCTTCCTCAGAAATAAAATCATTATCCTTAATTGGATCTCCTTCTTCATTTAGCCCGCCAACTCCTGCTTGAATCACAACATATCTTTCATAATAGATAATCATGTCCATCTTTTTGGTTGGAAGCCCTAAAAGATATCCTATTTTATTAGGTAGCGTTCTGAAATACCAAATATGAGCTACCGGAACAACCAATTTGATGTGCCCAACTCTTTCTCTTCTTACCTTTTTCTCGGTTACTTCCACCCCACATCTATCACAAACAATTCCTCTGTAACGGATTCTTTTATATTTACCACAATGGCATTCAAAATCCTTTACTGGTCCAAAAATTCTTTCGCAAAAAAGCCCATCTCTTTCTGGCTTATATGTTCTATAATTTATGGTTTCTGGTTTTAACACCTCACCAGATGATCTTCCTAATATATCTTCCGGAGAAGCTAAACTGATTTTTAGGTGTGAAAAATCTTTGTGTTGTCTTTTATCTTTAATTATTGGCATAATTTTATTAAATATTTTTATTCAAAAGATACTTTTAATCCTAATCCGCTAAGCTCATGTAACAATACATTGAATGATTCTGGAATTCCTGCTTTTGGTAAAGGATTTCCTTTTACAATGGCTTCATAAGCTTTTGCTCTTCCTATTACATCATCCGATTTTAAGGTCAGCATTTCTTGTAAAATGTTGGAAGCACCATAACCCTCTAATGCCCAAACCTCCATCTCACCCAATCTTTGTCCACCNAATTGCGCTTTACCCCCAAGTGGTTGCTGTGTAATAAGGGAATAAGGACCAATAGAACGAGCATGCATTTTATCATCAATTAAGTGTCCTAGTTTTAGTATGTAGATTATTCCCACTGTTGCTGGTTGATCGAATTTCTCTCCAGTTCCACCATCATACAAATAAGTTTCTCCATAAGCTGGTAATCCAGCTTCTTTCATTTCTTTATTAATGTCCTCAATACTAGCGCCATCAAAAACAGGAGTAAAATACCTTTTATCTAATTTCTGACCAGCCCAACCTAAAATGGTTTCGTAAATCTGACCAAGGTTCATCCTTGAAGGCACACCCAAAGGATTTAATACAATATCAACTGGGGTTCCATCTTCCAAAAATGGCATATCTTCATCTCTTACAATTTTAGCCACAATACCCTTGTTTCCATGTCGTCCTGCTAATTTATCTCCTACTTTTACTTTTCGTTTTTTCGCTACAAAAACCTTGGCTAATTGCAGAACACCTTTTGGTAGTTCATCCCCAACAGTAATGGCAAATTTATTTCTTTTGTGAAGGCCAAAAATCTCATTATACTTTTTGATATACCCAAGCAGAATTTGATTTACTATTTGATTATGCTTAATGTTAGTAGTCCATTTTTTGGTGTCTACTGTTAAAAAATCAACTTCATGAAGTAGTTTTTGCGTAAACTTTGTGCTTTTTGGAATAATCGTTTCACCTAACACATTCGTTACCCCTTGTGAAGCTTTTCCGCCAATCAATGTATATAATTTATCAATTAGTACTTTTTTCAATTTAGCAGTTTTCTTTTGAAATTCTACCTCTAGCACATCTATTTCATCTTTATCTTGTGCAACTAATCTTTTATCTTTAACTGATTTTGAGAATAATGTTTTATTAATAACCACTCCTTCATAGGATGGTTTGGCTTTTAGAGAAGCATCTTTTACATCCCCCGCTTTTTCACCAAAAATGGCTTTTAATAATTTTTCTTCAGGAGTAGGATCGGACTCTCCTTTTGGTGTAATCTTTCCAATAAGAATATCGCCCGCTTTAATCTTAGCACCTATTCTAATCATACCATATTCATCCAAATCTTTTGTAGCTTCTTCACTTACATTCGGAATATCGGCTGTAAGTTCTTCCACCCCTCTTTTTGTTTCCCTTACAGAAACACTATGTTCTTCAATATGCAGTGAAGTAAATAAATCTTCACGAACAATTCTTTCTGAAAGAACAATAGCATCCTCAAAATTGTATCCTTTCCAGGGCATAAATACTACTTTCAAGTTTCTTCCAAGTGCTAGTTCTCCATTTTGAGTAGCATATCCTTCACAAAGTACTTGTCCTTTTTTTACTTTATCCCCTATTTTTACAATAGGTTTGATATTCATACAAGTACTTTGATTTGTTTTTTTGAATTTAGTAAGCTCATAAGTTTTTATATCCTCATCAAAAACCAAAAGTTGTTCGTCAGGAGTATAATTGTATCGAACCGTAATTTTACAAGCATCTACATATTCTACTACTCCATTTCCTTCTGCATTTACAAGCACTCTAGAATCTCTTGCAACATGTGGTTCTAATCCTGTTCCAACAATTGGAGCATCTGTTTGCAAAAGCGGAACTGCTTGTCGCATCATATTAGATCCCATCAAAGCCCTGTTGGCATCATCATGTTCCAAAAATGGAATAAGGGATGCCGCAATAGATGCAATTTGGTTTGGTGCCACATCCATTAATTTTATTTCTTTTGGGCTTGCAACCGGATAATCTGCCTGTAATCTCGATTTAATTCTTCTGTTTTTGAATTTACCTTCCTTACTAATAGGAGCATTTGCTTGGGCAATCATTTTATCTTCTTCATCCTCCGCATTCATATAGATTGGTTCTCTATCTAATTGCACCACCCCATTTTCTACTTCACGATAAGGGGTTTCAATAAATCCTAAATCATTAATTTTTGCATAAACACAAAGGGAAGAAATCAGTCCAATATTTGGTCCTTCAGGAGTTTCAATTGGGCACAATCTTCCATAATGCGTATAGTGTACATCACGTACCTCAAAGCCCGCTCTTTCTCTGGATAAACCGCCAGGCCCTAATGCAGAAACTCTTCTTTTGTGTGTAACTTCTGCCAGTGGATTGGTTTGATCCATAAACTGAGAAAGCTGACTTGTTCCAAAAAAGGAATTAATTACAGAAGAAAGAGTTTTGGCATTGATTAAATCAAGAGGAGTAAACACTTCATTATCTCTTACATTCATTCTCTCACGAATCGTTCTTGCCATTCTGTTTAATCCTACAAAAAATTGGCTTGAAAGTTGNTCGCCAACTGTTCTTACTCTTCTGTTAGATAAATGATCGATATCATCTACATCTGTTTTGGAATTTACTAGTTCAATTAAATTTTTAATAATTGCAACAATATCTTCATTTGTTAAAACCAGTTTTGTTTCTGGAACATCTACTCCTAATCTTTTGTTTATTCTGTACCGTCCAACATGCCCTAAACTATATCTTTGATCGGAAAAGAATAATTTATCAATTACACTTCTTGCCGTATCTTCATCTGGCGGCTCAGCACTTCTAAGTTGGCGATAAATATATTCTACTGCCTCTTTTCCTGAGTTGGTTGGATCTTTTTGAAGCGTATTGTAAATCAGTGCGTGATCGGCAGCATTAGCATCTTCTTTGTGAAGAAGGATAGTTACTGAACCGGAATCAACAATCTGATTGATATGCTCTTTTTCTAAAACAGTTTCTCTATCAATAATTACTTCATTTCTTTCAATGGAAACCAATTCTCCTGTATCTTCATCTACAAAATCTTCAATCCAAGATTTTAAAACCCTAGCAGCCAATCTTCTTCCTACCAATCTTTTCAAACCACTTTTTGTTACTTTTTCTTCATCCGCCAAATTAAAAATTTGCAAGATTTCTCTATCGCTTTCATATCCGATTGCTCTTAAAAGAGTGGTGACCGGCAATTTCTTTTTTCTATCAATATAGGCAAACATCACATTGTTAATGTCTGTTGCGAATTCAATCCAAGAACCCTTAAAAGGAATTACTCTTGCTGAATATAATTTGGTACCATTGGCGTGAAAACTTTGTCCAAAAAAAACACCTGGAGATCGGTGAAGTTGAGATACAATAACTCTTTCTGCACCATTTATCACAAATGTTCCTTTTGGTGTCATATAAGGGGTGTTTCCAAAATATACATCTTGGATTATAGTTTCAAAATCCTCATGATCTTCATCTGTACAATAAAGTTTTAACTTTACTTTTAGCGGCACTTTATAAGTAAGCCCTCTACTGATACACTCATCAATAGAGTATCTTGGAGGGTCAATGGTATAATCAATAAATTCTAGAACAAAATTATTTCTAGAATCTGTAATTGGAAAAATACCTTCAAAAGTTTTAAAAAGCCCCTCTTTTTTTCTCTCTTCACTTGTGGTTCCTAATTGGAAGAAGCTATTGAATGTTTCTAATTGTATATCTAAAAAATCTGGATAATCTATTTGATTTCCTATGGAAGCGAAATTTATTCTTTCTGAATTATTTGTCTTGGTCAAGGGAGTAATCTTTAAATTAAAAAACGGTTTCTATAAAAAACGAAATGGCTCAGACCTTATATTGCTATAGGGTCTGAACCTTTATGTTGTGAGTGGAGTTATTTTAACTCTACCTCAGCGCCTGCTTCTTCAAGCTGGGTTTTTAAAGCTTCTGCTTCATCTTTAGACACACCTTCTTTTATTGCTTTTGGTGCACTATCAACAATGCCTTTCGATTCTTTTAGTCCTAATCCAGTAAGTTCTTTTACAAGTTTAACTACTGCTAATTTAGAACCGCCTGCGGCTGTAAGGATTACATCAAATTCTGATTGTTCCTCAGCACTATCTTCACCGCCACCAGCTGCCGCCGGTCCAGCAACAGCAACAGCTGCAGCTGCAGGTTCTATACCATATTCTTCTTTTAATATGTTTGCTAGTTCGTTTACCTCTTTTACCGATAAATTTACTAACTGCTCTGCGAATTCTTTTAGTTCTGCCATTTTATTTGGTTTTTAATTGTTCAACTTTGGTTTATTATAAATGTTGGAAGCATTCTTTTTATTTAATTTTCTTTTTCTTGTTTATCATCTTCTGCTTTTGGTTCCTCTGCAGTTTCTTCTGCTTCTTCAGTAGCAGTAGTGTCTTCTGCCACTTCTTCAACAACAGCTTCTTCCGTTTCTGAAACAGCCACTATATTCTTTGCAACAGGACCTTTTTCTCCATCAGCTGCTTCAAAAGTTACTGACTGTCCTTCTTTTAATGTTTTAAAGCCTTCTGATTGGATTTCTCCAAAGTGTGCAAAATAATCTGTTCCGTCTTCACCTTCAATGAATCCGTAACCTTTGCTGGGATTAAACCATTTAACTGTACCTTCCATAATTGTTTGTTTTAAAATTAATTTTAATTTTCTTTTTCTTGTTTATCATCTTCTGCTTCTGGTTCCTCTGTAATTTCTTCTGCAACTGGCTCTTGATCTGCTTTTTCCTTTAAAGCAATAACAATTCCTGATAATTTGTTTCCTCCAGATTGTAAGGATGATATTACATTTTTGGCTGGAGATTGTAATAAAGAAATTATTTCAGTAATCAATTCTTCTCTTGATTTCAGTTCTACTAAAGAATCTAGATTTTCATCCCCTAAATAGAAGCAATCTTCAATAACTGCTGCTTTCAAAATAGGTTTGTTGTGTTTCTTTCTAAATTCTTTAATAATTTTAGCTGGGAAATTACCAACTTCTGTAAACATAACGGAAGTATTCCCGCTTAACGTTTGGTAAAACTCCTCAAAATTAGAATCATTTCTTTCCATTGCTTTTTTCAAAAGAGAATTCTTCACTACTCTTAAAGATACATCTCTTTTAAAACATAATCTTCTCAAATCGCTCGATTCTTCTGCTGAAAGCCCGGAAATATCTGCTAAATAAAAATTCTTGTTTTCACTTAGCAGAGCATCCAAATCCTCAATTAATTTATTTTTCTCCTCTCTTGTCATCTTTTAATTCTTTTGATAAGTATTGGTAGAAACTGAAACACCAATCCCCATTGTGCTTGAAATAGAGATACTTTTGATATAAGTTCCTTTTGAAGATGATGGTTTCAATTTAACAATGCTTTGAATTAACTCTTCCGAATTTTCAGCAAGTTTTTGTGAATCGAATGAGGTTTTACCAATAGCAGCATGCACAATTCCGGTTTTATCAACTTTAAAATCAATTTTCCCTTTTTTTACATCTGCTACTGCCTTACCCACATCATTACTTACAGTTCCTGATTTAGGATTTGGCATTAAACCTCTTGGCCCCAACACTCTGCCTAAGGTGCCAATTTTTCCCATGACAGCTGGCATAGTAATGATTACATCCACATCAGTCCATCCGCCTTTGATTTTTTCAATGTACTCTTCTAAGCCCACAAAATCAGCTCCCGCTTCTTTAGCTTCTTCTTCTTTTTCTGGAGTTACAAGTGCAAGTACCTTTACATCTTTTCCGGTACCATGAGGGAGTGTAACAACACCTCTCACCATTTGGTTCGCCTGTTTCGGATCCACACCTAACCGAATAGCTACATCAACAGAAGCATCAAAATTCTCTGATGCTGTTTTTTTCATAATATCAGTCGCCTCCTGTAAACTATAACTCACAGTGGTGTCAAGACCATCCAAACCGTCTTTCCTTTTTTTACTTAACTTACTCATCTTTAATTTTTAATTTAAAGTGGTTAAGTAACTACTTGATATGTATATTTAAGCAGCTACTATATTCTTTGCAACAGGACCTTTTTCTCCATCAGCTACTTCAAAAGTTACTGGCTGTCCTTCTTTTAATGTTTTAAAGCCTTCCGATTGGATTTCTCCAAAGTGTGCAAAATAATCTGTTCCGTCTTCTCCTTCAATGAATCCGTAACCTTTGCTGGCATTAAACCATTTAACTGTACCTTCCATAATTGTTTGTTTTAAAATTTAACTAAATTGTGATTTTAGCAACCACCTAACTATATAAACTGCAATTAAGCACTTACTATATTCTTTGCAACAGGACCTTTTTCTCCATCAGCTACTTCAAAAGTAACGGATTGTCCTTCTTTTAATGTTTTAAAGCCTTCTACTTGGATTTCTCCAAAGTGTGCAAAATAATCTGTTCCGTCTTCTCCTTCAATGAATCCGTAACCTTTGCTGGCATTAAACCATTTAACTGTACCTTCCATAA
>JGI26061J44794_1000681_pt1 | contig 14808 bp, 18 predicted proteins | sample MarorgKNORR_S2LV_5_FD_44794 | JGI IMG/M metagenome (IMG submission 44794) | reverse complement strand
AAGCGAATCAGCTCATCATAGTTTGTAATTGGCATAATGCCTGGAACAATAGGTATATCAACACCGAATTTTTGTACCTCGTCTACAAAGCGAAAATAAGCGTCTACATTATAAAAATATTGTGTGACGGCACTGTTTGCACCCGAATTCACTTTGTTAACAAAAAACTCCATATCATTAGCAAAACACTTTGATTGAGGGTGCTTTTCAGGAAAAGCGCCTACTTGAATGTGAAAGTANCCTTTATATTGNTCNTTGATAAACTNAACCATCTCATTTGCAAAATGAAAGTCACCTTTGTCTCTACTATTTTTATATGGAAAACGAACTGTAGGGGTATCACCCTTTAGCACCATAACTCGATTCACACCAAGTTCAACATATTTGTCAAGCAAGTCAGTGGCTTGACTTTTCTTTATACCAACACAAGTAAGATGAGGCGATATTGGAACATTTGTATTTTTTAGGAGGTTGACAATTGTTTTAAAAGTGGCATCTTGTGATGAACCCAGTGCTCCAAAAGTGACAGAAAAAAACTCAGGCTTGATGGCGCTGAGTTCTTTTTGTACTTCTTTGAGGGCTTTTTCCCCATGCTCAGTACGTGCTGGGAAAAATTCAAAACTAATATTCATTATCGGAAAAAATTATACCTGCCTTCTTTCTATGTCATGAACTATATAAATTGTTAATGTATAATCTCCACTGGTTTTTTATTAATGCTTAATTATAAAAATAATATGTCGAAGAGCGATTACATAGAGTTAGAGGGCGTAGTAAAAGAAAAATTACCCAATACAACTTTTAAAGTTGAATTGGAAAATGGTCACAGCATTCTAGCACATATATCTGGTAAGATTCGGAAGCACTATATTCGCATATTACCTGGCGATAAGGTAACTGTTGAAATGACACCTTATGATCTAACTAAAGGTAGAATTACATTTAGACATAAATAAACTTAGATATGCCAGTGTGGTGGAATTGGTAGACACGCCGGACTCAAAATCCGGTTCCTTTGCGGGAGTGACGGTTCGAGCCCGTCCACTGGTACCAAAATTTATTAGGAAAGTTAACAATGGATAACAATCTTGTTGCTGAAGCAATAAATTTAACCCTTTTTGGGATGGGTTTTGTTTTTGTATTCCTCGCATTGATGGTTGTAGTAACTACCTCGATGTCGGTATTAGTCAAAAGATTTCAGCCCAATTTAAATCTTGCAGCGACCTCAAACATTGAATTGTCGAGTGGTATTGATGAAAGAACAGAAGCAATTGTTAAAAAAGCAATCAAGATGCATAGAGGAAGATAAGCTATGTCGAATTCAAAAGAAAACACCAGTCCAGTTGAAATTACCGAGCTAGTTTTAAGGGACGCTCACCAGTCACTTTTTGCTACTCGTATGAGGATTGATGACATGTTACCGATTGCTGAAAAACTGGATCAGATTGGTTACTGGTCGATGGAGTCCTGGGGTGGTGCCACTTTTGATTCTTGTATTCGCTTTCTAGGCGAAGATCCCTGGGAAAGAATTCGTGAAATAAAAAAAGTTATGCCTAATACTCCTCAACAAATGTTGCTGAGAGGACAAAATTTATTAGGTTATCGTCACTACAGTGACGATGTTGTGTGCAAATTCGTTGACCGATGTGCAGATAATGGTGTTGGGATTTTTCGCATATTTGATGCAATGAATGATATGCGAAATCTAGAAACTGCTATCAATCAAACAGTGAAAATTGGTCAGCATGCTCAGGGCACTATTTCCTATACTGTTAGTCCAGTCCATACGGTAGAACTTTGGGTAGAGATGGCCAAGAAGATTGAAGATATGGGGGCACATTCTCTATGTATTAAAGATATGGCTGGTTTATTACAACCTTATGTGGCCTATGATTTAGTGAAGAAGTTAAAAAATGCTATTGATATTCCTATTCAGCTTCATGCTCATGCTACAACGGGACTTTCAACAGCTTGCATTATTAAGGCAGTTGAGGCTGGAGTAGATCGTGTTGATACATCGATTGGCTCAATGAGTATGACCTATGGTCATTCAGCTACTAACTCGGTAGTCTCTATTTTGGAGCACGGTCCACGCAAAACTGGCTTGGACTTAAAGAAACTAGAGGAAGTGGATCAATACTTTAAACCCATTCGTGCTAAGTACTCGAAGTTTGAAGGTTCTTTAAAGGGTGTTGATTCGCGAATTTTACTTTCTCAGGTTCCTGGTGGAATGTTAACTAACATGGAAAACCAGTTAAAAGAGCAAAATGCTCTTGACAAGATGGATGAAGTTTTATTAGAAATTCCTCGAGTTCGAAAGGATCTCGGTTATATACCTCTTGTGACACCAACTTCTCAAATTGTTGGAACACAGTCAGTGCTAAATATTTTAACTGGAGAGCGTTACAAAACCATCACCAAGGAAACCAGTGGTATTCTTAAAGGCGAGTATGGTGCCACTCCAGCTTCTGTAGACGCTGAGCTTCAGGCAAGAGTTTTAGAGGGTTCTGATCCGATAACCTGTCGACCTGCCGATAATATTGCTCCAGAGATGGATATTCTCGAATCTCAGTTTGATGAAATCATTTCTAAGAAAAAAATAGATCTTGCTGAAGATAAGATTGATGACCTACTTACCTATGCTCTTTTCCCACAGGTTGGGATTCAATTTTTGGAAAATAGAAATAATCCTGATTTCTTTGAACCAGCTCCACAAGAAGTATCTAATGCAACTGTTAATGAAAAAAATGAAGGCATTTATACTGTCTCGTTTGAAGGTAACTCTTATACAGTGAGCGTTTCAGCTGGTGGTGATATAACTTCAATGATTACCACCTCTGATAAACAGAGTCAATCATCCAATATTTCCCAAGTTGAATCGAAGTCGACTCCGTCGAGTGATGCAGAAGAGGTACATGCTCCACTTTCAGGCAATATCTGGAAAATTTTGGTTAACCCAAATCAGAGTGTAAACGAAGGAGATGCATTACTCATTTTAGAGGCAATGAAAATGGAAACTGAGATTAAAGCAGCTCATTCTGGGGTTGTGACTAATATCAGTGTCAAGGAAGGCGATTCGGTAACTGTTGGCCAAGTATTGCTGTCGTTGGCATAGTTATGGAACAATTAAACTTACTTTGGATCAATACTGGCTTATATCAAATGGCATGGGGTCAAGGGCTGATGTTGTTAGTCGGTATCCTGTTAATTTATCTGGCTATTGTAAAAAAGTTTGAACCTCTTTTACTTTTGCCTATTGGTTTCGGCGCAATTCTAAGTAACATTCCTGGAGCCAATTTGGCTGTAGATGGCGGCATTCTTCATCTCTTTTATATGGTAGGTATTGAGTCTGGTGCATTCCCACTCATTATTTTTATGGGTGTTGGTGCTTTAACTGATTTTGGTCCACTACTTGCAAATCCAAAAACCTTATTACTTGGTGCTGCAGCTCAGTTTGGCATTTTTGCAACCTTACTTGGGGCGGTTGGCTTATCAGCGCTTGGGATATTTGACTTTACTTTAAAGCAAGCTGCTGCCATTGGCATTATTGGTGGTGCTGATGGNCCNACTTCGATNTATGTTGCATCAATNCTGGCGCCAGAACTTCTAGGTGCTATAGCTGTAGCGTCATACTCTTATATGGCACTCGTTCCACTCATTCAGCCACCAATCATGAGGGCGATGACGACTGAGAAAGAAAGACAAATTAAGATGGTGCAACTGCGAGAGGTTTCAAAAACTGAAAAAATTATTTTTCCAATTATCTTGTTACTACTTGTCGCGTTGCTTCTCCCTGCAGCAGCACCATTGTTGGGTATGTTTGCGTTTGGTAACTTAATGAAAGAGTCGGGTGTAGTGAATCGTCTGAGTGATACGACTCAAAATGCTCTGATTAATATTGTAACTATTTTTCTTGGATTGGCTGTGGGATCGAAGTTAATGGCTGAAAAATTCTTACAACTCGATACATTAGGAATATTACTATTGGGCTTGGTTGCTTTTGCAATTGGTACAACGAGTGGCTTGTTGATGGCTAAATTGATGAACATATTCAGTAAAAATAAAGTTAATCCTCTGATTGGCTCAGCAGGTGTTTCAGCGGTTCCAATGGCAGCGCGCGTTTCAAACAAAGTTGGCCTTGAATCTGATCCACATAACTTCTTATTAATGCACGCAATGGGACCTAATGTAGCGGGTGTAATCGGCTCAGCAATTGCAGCTGGTATTATGATTCAGTTTTTAGGATAGTTATATATTCTGCTGATAGTCTAACAATTATTGAAGTTTTATCTAACGAACCATTCATTCTCAGGAGTACAGATCAACTCCAGTTGATAAAGTTTCATGTTTCAATGAGTTGCTGATTACTCAAGGTGAGCTTTCTGTTCATTTTTTTGGCAATGTCTTGATCATGAGTTACAATCACGAGTGATGAAGTGTTATTTTCATCGAGTTCCAAGATTAACTCTAGTACATCTTTAGCATTCTTGGCATCAAGATTACCTGTAGGTTCATCAGCTAAGAGACAGTCAGGCTCAACGACCATAGCTCTTGCTATCGCNACCCTTTGTCTTTCTCCACCAGAGAGTTCTGATGGCTTGTGGTTCAATCGATTTTCCAAACCAACTCTTGTTAATAGTTTCTCAGACTGGGCAATTGCATTCTCCTTATCAACTCCTTTAATGAGNAGTGGCATGGCAACATTNTAAACNGAAGAAAAATCATATAATAAGTGATGAAATTGATAAACAAAACCAAAAGTATTGGCGCGCAACTCTGTACGATCTTGTTCATTGAGTTTTGTAATATTACTGTTATTAATTAGAACATCGCCTGAAGAAGGTGTGTCGAGACCTGCAATCAAATTGAGTAGTGTCGATTTTCCACAACCAGATGGACCTAAAATAGCAATAGATTCTCCTGATTTGACGTCAAGCCTTAAATTACTCAATATGGAAGTTTGATTACTCCCTTCCGTATAGGAAAAACAAAGAGAACGACACTCGATGATATTATTCATGTCTGAGCACCTCAGAGATATTTATTTTGCCAGCACGTCTGGCTGGATAAATTGCGGCAATAACTGCTAACACAATGGCGCCTATTACGACACTTAAAACATCATTTAATTGGATTACAGATGGGAAGCGGTTGATGTAAAAAACATCTTTTGGAAAAAATTGAAAGCCAAGGATGGTTTCAATTCCCGAGATAACTGATTCGATGTTCAGAGCCAACAAAAGCCCAAGAACGGTTCCAACAACGATACCAATAAGGCCAATACTTAGACCTTGATAAAAAAATATTTTGACGATTCTTTTTGGGGTCATTCCAATAGTTCTAAGGATTGCAATATCAGATTTTTTGTCAGTAACCACCATAACCATCATGGAGACAATATTAAAGGCCGCTACAGCAATAATTAAAGAAAGGACTACAGCAATCATTTGTTTTTCAAGGTTTAAAGCTCTAATAAAATTTCGTTTTTGTTGCATCCAATCAACACCATAATACAAATCACTACCAAGCTTTTCAACAACATCATTAGTAATTTTGTTTGCCTCAAACAGGTTGTCTACTTTAAGGCGAATTCCTGACACTTGATTATCTAAACTGAAAAGCTCTTGGGCATCATTCAGATGAATAAATGCTAAATTGTTGTTATATTCGTTTAGACCAGCATTAAATATGCCAGTCACGGTAAAAGTTTTTAATTTGGGCATCAATAAGCCGATTGAGTTTCTACTGGGTGCCATTAGAGTTACTGAATCACCGATGCCAGCACTCAATAACGTCGCTAACCCAACTCCAATCAAGACAGATGATGCATCTTCAGTCAGTTTAATTTCACCATATTTAATCTCGTCTAGTAAGGCAGAAGTTTTAATCTCTAGATTTATGATTATTCCTCTAACACTTACTCCCTGAGAAGAATTCTTTGAAGTTATCAAAGCAAAATTTTCAACATATGGAGATGAAGCTAATATTTGGTCGTGTGTGTTAATCTTCTCTCTCAGCTCTTCCCAGTTTTCAAGGGTATTGTCGTTTTCAGTTATGTATGAATGAGATATTGCATTTAAAACACGATTTGTTAGCTCTTCATGAAAGCCATTCATTACTGACAAGACGGTAATTAACGACATGACAGCAAGAATTAATCCTACCATCGAAACCCCAGAAATAAAGGAAACGAAGCCTTTTTTTCGATTAGAACGTAAATATTGGTTAGAAATATGAAATTCAACACTCATAGTCAGAATATTTTGTCATAATTAATGTTTTAAAAGTGATTAAAGTATTCAAAATGTCAAGTATTTTAAGTTTTGTTGATCATAACAAGTTGCGCTTCACCAACTACCTTTTATTGCCCTTTTCAGCGGTCTTTTTCATATTATCTCAATTACGAGTCTGGTGTTATAAAGTAGGTATTCTAAAGGTAAGCCAGGCAGAAGTGCCAGTCATAGTGGTTGGTAATATTACTGTCGGTGGAACTGGGAAAACACCGATAGTGATAGCTCTTTGTAGGTATTTTGAATCACAAGGTAAAAGTATTGGGGTTGTTTCAAGAGGCTTTGGTGGAGAGTATATCCAGGACACTTTGAAAGTTACACCATTAACAGACCCCAGAGAGTGCGGCGACGAGCCAGCTTTAATAGCGCAGCAGACAAATGCCCAAGTTGTGGTTGCAAAAAGACGCAATAAAGCGATTCAATATTTGACTTCTAACCATCAAGTCGACATCATTATTAGTGACGACGGACTTCAGCACTACTCCATGGGGCGGGATGTTGAAATTGTAGTTATTGATGGAATTCGTCGTTTCGGTAATGGTTTTCTTTTACCTTCCGGGCCTCTTAGAGAGCCTGTAAAACGACTAAAATCAGTTGACATCATAATCAATAATGGTTCGATAGCTGAAGGCGAAATATCTAGTCAGCTCAATCCTGAGTGCTATGTCAATCTGCTTACCAATGAAACCAAACAGCTTCATTATTTTAAAGGAACTCAATGTTATGCTGTAGCCGGCATTGAAAATCCGACTAGTTTTTATACCCTCCTTGAAAGTCAGGGAGTTAATTTGATTAGTAAACCATTCCCCGATCATCACCCATTTGTTGCTAAGGACTTAGTATTCGATCAGGATTATCCAATCTTAATGACGGCCAAGGATTGTGTAAAATGTAAGCATTTTGCAACAAATCAGATGTGGTATTTATCTGTTAGTGCTGAACTGAGTAAGGATTTTTACAAACAATTAGAGTCTAAATTGTGATTGATAAAGCTTTGTTAAAGATGCTAGTATGTCCAGAAAGTAAAGCCCCTTTGAAGCAAGTAGGGGAAGAACTAATCTGTGAAAAAAGCCAATTAGCCTATCCAATTCAGGATGGAATTCCAGTTCTTCTTGTTGAAGAGGCGCGTAAGATTAAGTCTGAAAAGTAATGGACTTTTCCGTTATTATCCCTGCCAGATATGCCTCAAGTCGGTTACCGGCAAAACTACTAGAAGATATTAACGGTAAGTCACTTATCGAACATACCTATTTAAATGCTCTTCAGAGCAGTGCCAAACGTGTCATTATTGCAACAGATGATGAAAGAATTAATACTATTGCTAAAGGTTTTAGTGCAGAGGTGTGCATGACAAGCATTGGTCATACATCTGGTACCTCTCGACTTTCAGAGGTAGTAACCAATCTTGAATTTGATGATGATGAGGTTGTGGTGAATGTTCAAGGTGATGAACCCATGCTTAGTTCTGAAGTGATTGACCAAGTAGCTCATAACTTGGTTCATAGCGGTATGCATGTAGCTACTTTGTGTGAAAAAATTGAGAGTGAGAGCTTGTACTTTGATCCAAATTGCGTCAAAGTTGTATATAGTTCGCGCGGCAAAGCTTTGTACTTCTCAAGATCACCGATTCCAGCTTTTCGGAAAAGTAAAGAAATAGATTTATCAATTTGTTGTCGCCATATTGGTCTCTATGCATATCGTGTAAGTTTTTTAAAAAAATACTTACAGATGGATAATTCGATTCTTGAGGAGGCTGAAAAACTGGAACAACTGACGATATTAAACGAAGGTATTGATATTCACGTTGAGCTTGCTTGTGGTTCTACAGGTTATGGAATTGATACAAAAGATGATTTAATAAAAGTTAAAAAGGAACTAAAAAAATGAACATTATTGACGGTAAAGAAATAGCGAAAAAACTAAGAGAAAAAATAGCTAAAGAGGTAAAAACTCTTGAGCGCCCTCCAGGATTAGCGGTAATACTTGTAGGTGAAGACCCTGCGTCCGCAGTTTATGTGCGCAACAAGGAACTTGCATGTATCGAAGCTGGCTTCTTTTCAGATAAAATTATTAAATCAGAAAATACAACCGAAGAGCAGTTATTAGAAGAAGTGGAACGCCTTAACAATAACCCTCATATTGATGGTATTTTGGTTCAATTGCCACTTCCAGATCATATCAATGCTAATAAAGTTACAGAACACATTTCGCCTTATAAAGACATTGATGGTTTCCATAGTGAAAATATTGGTAAGTTGATGCAAAACAAAGCTCATTTACGTCCATGTACTCCAAAAGGTATTATGACAATGCTTGATTCCATTGGTTGCGAAGTATGGGGTAAGAATTGTGTTGTAGTAGGTGCTTCAAATATTGTTGGAAGGCCGATGGCAATGGAATTATTAAATGCGGGTGGTACTGTAACTATTTGTAACAGTAAAACAAAGGACATTCCTTCTAAAGTAAAACAAGCAGATATTGTTGTTGTAGGCGTCGGCATTCCTAAGATGGTCAAGGGGGATTGGGTCAAAGAGGGTGCTGTTGTTATTGATGTCGGTATTAATCGACTTGAAGATGGTTCTCTGGTCGGAGATGTAGATTTTGATGCAATTAAGGACAAGGCTGGCGGGATAACCCCTGTTCCTGGTGGAGTTGGTCCGATGACTATTGCAACACTTTTAGAAAACACATTAATAGCCTACAAAGAGAATTTATGAGTTGTTTTTTCTGAAAATGTTATACATTTATGGCGGAAATAAAGAACAAGTAAAACTCTCACGGCAGTTATTTCACTTCTGTAATGAGAGTTTGTTTTCAAAAAAAGGAAAACCCACTATTGATTTAAGTATAAAAAAAGTGGAAGATGCCCTTGCCTGGACAGATTATGAGGGTGATGGTAAGTTTTTCATTGAAATTGAAGAGTCACTAGATAGAAGAAAGTTTATTATTACTTTGTGCCATGAAATGATCCATGTCAGGCAATTCCTAGCAGGTGTTGATGTGAGTGAATTTTCTGCCTATTATTACGAAGAAAGGCTAGCTAATCAGTTTTATGATGAAGAACTGGCCAACAATTTTGAAGAAAATATTCTTGATATTAATGAGGATTGAGCTCCACTTAAGGCATAAAGTCACTTAAGGTTTCGAGAGAAGTATTTAAATCATCAAGTGTATTAGCGGTGATAGTGATGTGTCCTAGTTTGCGTCCCTCGCGTTCTGTTTTATTGTAAAGATGGAGATGAGCGTTTTTTAAAGTAAGCGCTTTATCAATAGGACCTTGTTCTCCGATAATATTAATCATAGCGCTATATTTATGGGTACACGATGTGCCCCCTAGTGGTGTTTCAGTAATAGCTCTTATATGATTTTCAAATTGTGAGGTGCGTGCACCTTCAATAGTCCAATGTCCAGAATTATGAACTCTTGGGGCCATTTCGTTAACAACTAGCTTGTTGTCAGTTTCAAACAGTTCAATAGTCAAAACACCTACATGATTCATCTCGTCAAGCAAAGAACGCATATAGGATTCAGCTTGTTGTTGCAGTTTTGGGCTGATATTTTGTGCAGGAGCAATTGTAAGACGAAGGATGCCATTATGGTGTGAGTTTTCGACTAGTGGATAATACTCATGACTGTTGTCTACGCCACGAGCAGCAACAAGTGAGAGCTCTCGCTTAAAGTTTACAAAACCCTCTAATATTGATTCAACACCAGACATACTTTTCCAAGCCTGGTCAAGCTGTGAATTTGATTGAATTAGAAATTGGCCTTTACCATCGTAACCATCAGTCGCAGTTTTTAGTATCGCTGGTAGGCCAATATTTTCAACAGCAATTTTTAGCTCTGATAGGTTGTTTACGACCTGGTATGGGGCGCATGGTATGTTGAGTTTATCGAAAAGTGCTTTTTCTCTTCCTCGATGTTGGGTGATGTATAAAGACTTAGCGCTAGGATAAACTATCGTTTTGTGACTGATTTCTTTGACAATACTAACAGCCGTATTTTCACTTTCATAGGTAACCACATCGGAGTTGTAAGCAAAATCTTCTATGATTTCTTGATTACCGTTTTGAATGAATGTATTACCTAAAAGTGAAGAGAGATCTTCTTCAGATGATGCTAAGAAACGTATTTCATGGCCCAAAGGGTAAGCAGACAGGGCAAGCATTCTTCCTAATTGACCGGAACCAAGAACACCAATTTTCATAAATTATTTATCAGGATTAGGATTATCTAGAACATCTTGCGTTTGTTCAGAGCGAAATTTAGCTACTTTTTCTCTAATTTCTTCATTATGATTGCCAACAATTTGAGCAGCTAAAATGCCAGCGTTTTTTGCACCAGCTTCGCCAATAGCTAATGTGCCAACTGGAATACCACCAGGCATTTGTACAATCGATAAAAGTGAATCTTTGCCGCTTAAGGCGCGAGATTGGATTGGAACGCCGAGAACTGGCACAATTGTTTTGGCAGCGACCATTCCAGGTAAGTGAGCAGAACCACCAGCACCAGCAATGATTACTTCAAGCCCTCGATCTTGAGCAGTTTCAGCATACTCAAACATTAGATCGGGTGTACGGTGAGCTGAGATCACTTTGACTTCATAAGGTACGCCAAATTCTTCCAACATATCTATGGCGTTCTTCATTGTAGGCCAGTCGGACTTTGAGCCCATAATAACACCAACTAATGCACTCATAAATTGCCCGAAAGAAGAGAATAAATAAATTATACCAAAACAACATCCTTATTGCCCTTGAAACTGAATTACTTAATACTCTTTTTTGAAGGTAATTTAAACGTTTTATCTAAAAAAGGTAGGTGACCTGAACGCAACAAATACGTTTGTGTTTTATTGCCTTTATACCAATCCTCAATTTCATCAGGAACTAGAGTATCGAGAGAACCTAAAACTACACTCTTTGGAATCTCAATCTTTTTATACAATTCCTGTAGATCTGAATTTAGCAAAATATCGAGACCTATATTGAGAGCCTTATCAGTTGTAGGGTATTTTTGTATGGCTTCGTAGATCTCTAATATTTGAGATTTGTCTTTACTCTGCAGGCCAACAAAGCGTTTAAGTGTTTTGGCATTATCATTTTTTAAATTAATCGCGAATTGGTGAAATATTTCACTATTTATTCCAAACTTCCAATTTTCATGATTAACCAAGCTCGGTGTGGCAGCTACAAGAATTAAGTGCTCAAGTTGAATTCTAGTTGCAATATAAATTGACAGTAAGCCTCCTAGGGACCAGCCCAATAGAATGGATTTGTTAGGAATGAATTGAATCAATTCTTCGCACCAACTTTCTAAACCGCCATCAACGTCATCACTTCTACCGTGCCCTGGTAAATCTATAACAGTAATGCAATAGCTTTTTTTGTATTTTTCTATAAGGTTTTGAAAGATATCGCTACTAAAACCCCAACCATGTAATAGTACTAAATTTGGACCTTTTCCAATCGTCTTATGCCATAACATCTTTGACCTTTTGGAGAAGAGACTCAATCTGNGAAAAGNTATGATTGGCAGNCANTGTGAAACGCAGACGGGCAGTATTTGGAGGGACTGTTGGTGGACGAATTGCACTTACAAAATAACCCGCCTCAAAAAGTTTATTGCTCAAACTTAACGCCTCATTACTAGAGCCAATAATTAGTGGCTGGATGGCGCTTTCAGAAGGCTTGAAATGAAGGTCTAAAGTTTCGGCACAATTTTTAAAATAGTTTATATTGCTAAATAGTTTTTCTTTTTGTTCACCTTTTTTAATTAATTCTAAACTTTTAAGAGTCGCTACACACAAGCTTGGAGAAATGGCAGTGGTGTAAATATAGGGACGAGATTTTTGAATTAAAAATTCAATCAAATCGCTACTTCCAGAAACAAAAGCACCCATTACACCTGCCGCCTTTCCTAAGGTCGCCATATAGATTGAGTGATCAGGAATAGTTGATTCAAAAATTCCAAAGCCATGAGCATCATCTTGCATAANAAGAGCGCCAGATTGTGCTGAAATTGTTTTAATTCCATCTATATTTGCTCTGTCGCCGTCCATACTGAAAACGTTATCAGTGACTATTAAGCCAGTACCAGCTTGTTTTTTTAGCTTTTTCTCAAGCGATTCAAGGTTGTTATGCAGATATCGTTGCACAGGAAAACCNATCAATCGATTGCCATCAATCAAAGATGCGTGATTTAATTTATCCTGTAGAACCCAATNAATTTCATCCCTNAGTGCAGAAAAGACACCCAGATTTGCGCTATAGCCAGAGGAAAATAGAAGGGCTCTTTGTTGACCAGTATGTTCTGCTAAAGCCTCTTCAAGCTTGTGATGAGACTCTGAGTGACCACTCACAAGATGGGAGGCACCTGATCCAACACCGTAACGACTCACACCTTCAATCAACGCCTCTTTAATTTGTGGATGGTTGGCAAGCGAAAGATAGTCATTAGAACAAAAGTTTATTACCTTCTGGTCATCAATTACCATTTCAGTGCTTTGTGCACTGTAAGCAATTTTTCTCAAGCGCAATAGATCATTCTGCTCAATAACACTGATTTTTTTTGAGAAATTCATGGTATTACTGTTAAAGAACTATATTAGGTTTTCCATCGGTGATGATGCGCTAGCATAAGCTTTCTTCATCATTCTACCTGCAAGATAGGATTCACGTCCAGCTATAACAGCATGTTTCATGGCGCTCGCCATTAACAGTGGATTATTGGCATTTGCAATTGCTGAGTTCATTAAGACGCCGTCACAACCTAGCTCCATGGCTTTGGCGGCATCACTGGCACAGCCAATGCCAGCATCAACCAGAACAGGAACATTGGATTGTTCCTTAATGAGCTTAATATTGTATGGGTTAGAGATCCCCTGACCTGAACCTATAAGAGAGGCTAGCGGCATCACCGCACAACAACCAATAGCTTCAAGCTCTTTTGCAACGATAGGATCATCTGAAGTATAAACCATTACATCAAAGCCTTCTTTGATAAGAGTCTTGGCAGCATCAATTGTTTCAACAATATTAGGGTAAAGTGTTTTTTCATCTCCTAGAACTTCTAACTTAACAAGATTATGGCCATCCAATAACTCTCTAGCTAATTGACATGTTCTGACAGCATCTTTGGCATTGTAACAGCCAGCAGTGTTTGGAAGGATTGTATATTTTTCAGGCGAAATCACATCGAGAAGGCTTTCTTCATTAGCATTTTGACCAATGTTGGTACGCCTGATTGCAACGGTAATAATTTCAGCACCAGAGTTCTCTGTTGCCAATCTTGTTTCTTCAAGGTCTTTGTATTTTCCTGAACCAACCAATAATCTGGATTGAAAGGTACGACCTGCGACAGTAAATGTTGTGTCTCTTTTCATAGCTGTAATAAGATACCATGTGCCTTGATTAACTGTAGGTTAATCGAACAGTAATCTTTTCAAGTTTGAATGAATTACTTTAATTGTAATAGTAATTTGTTGTAACCAACTAAAAAAGATTATTTACCTAAAAGACCTGATTTACGCTGTATTTCATTAATGGTTTGAGTTACGACCTTAGAAATTGAGAAATCTGAAGGAGTGCCTGAATTAACTTGCGCTACAAAATCATCAATCATAAGTTTGTACTGGTTGCACCTAGGAAAACTAATTCTCTCACCTCTCTCTAGGCCGCCTTTTGACCAGTATGCATGGGTTAAATCAGGCGGGTTGACTGGTACATCAAGTTTTGCCCAACCATTACTAGCTAAAACATTTAAGGTTTGACAAAGTGCAGCGTCACCCGAAACAGTAAAGTTAGAACTGCACCATTAGGCCACCTAAGAACAGCATCAACTTGTTTCTCGACATCATACTTGTCATTCATTATGGCAATTGCTGAGATAACTTCAGGTATGCCACTAAAAAGTAAACACCCAGTCAGAATCGCGTAACAACCAATATCATAAAGAGGTCCACCACCATCTTCTGAGCGATTCCGATAGTTTCCTGATGGCTGTTGGGGGTAGCTAAAAATGAAATGTGCAGTCTGAATATTTCCGATATCTAGCTCTTGAAGCCAATGCCACTGTGGATGATATCTGACCATAAAGGCTTCCTGGAAATACAATTTACTCTTAGTGGCTACTCTTTCTAGTTGCGTCAACTCTTCTATATTTAATGCGACAGGTTTTTCACAAAGTACATGTTTGCCTGACTGGAGTGCAGCGATGGAGTAGGGCACATGAAGGTGGTTTGGTAGAGGATTGTAAATTGCATCGATAGATGGTTCTGCCAACAATCCTTCATAGTCTGTCTCAATAACATTTTGATAAATCTCTGGCAAAGATTCTTGGCCAGGATTTCTACGTCCAAGATGGGTGACCTCATGCCCAGCCTCGATAATTGCTGGTACAAGCCATTCGCGAGCTATTTTGGCCTCACCTAAAATACCGAATCTCATTTAATATCACCATAAAATTTTGTAAAAAGACTTAATGATATGGTTTTCATTTTCATAATTATTTAAAAAAC
>JGI26061J44794_1000677_pt1 | contig 14881 bp, 8 predicted proteins | sample MarorgKNORR_S2LV_5_FD_44794 | JGI IMG/M metagenome (IMG submission 44794) | reverse complement strand
GCCACCGTGCTTGAAGGAGGCGTTCCAGCTGCCGACTGCGTCCCATTGATCCCGCTGGTTTTTATTTACCGGCTTCAACGTGTAGTTTTGGGCCCGGGAACTCCGCGCCTGTTTGGCGGACGGGCAGAGCAGGATGTCCTGCTTGCGCCAGAACTTCTGCAGTGACGCCACCCACTCGCCGCGCCACCAGCCGCTCATGTTTTTAACGTTGATCCCCTGGCTGAAACGGCCATCGTTCTCGTCGGTGTAATATTGCCATACCAGTCCCCATTGCTTGAGGTTGCTCATGCAGACTGCCTGCACGCCTTTCTGCTTGGCCTTGGCCAGGGCNGGCAGCAGCAGGGCCGCCAAGATCGCAATGATCGCGATGACGACGAGGAGTTCGATAAGTGTGAAGGCGTTTCGACGGTGCGTTTTCATTTCATTCAAGGTTGCAACTCAAGGTCGCCAAAAAGCACTACATCTGTCAAGCGGAAAAAACTTCTTATTTGAGTATTTAATTCACGTTTTTGCGACACAGGCTTTCCAGCTTCTAGTTGATGAGATGGTTGCTGTCTATTGGTGCTCGGGATAGCCGGACATCCACCGGGGCCAGCTCATTTTACGGCTTGTGTCAAAAGTGCGATGCCACTTGAGCCGCCACAGTTGCTTTGATCGGCACGTGCCTTGCGGAGTGATCCATGAACACGCCCTGGATGCCTCCTACGTCCCAGCATTGACTTACTCTACGACATTGAGCAAATAATCAACCCGTCCAGACTAACGAAAGCACTGGACCAGTTTGGATAACTCGATCAGTCGCGGCCGACCCTGCCAACGTGTCGACCGCCGTCGGCGATAGCGAATGTCCTTCCCATGAGAAAAATCACAGTCCTTTTTTCCTTGTCCGCGTTGTTGGCCGTTGCCGTCGTCGGCGCGGACCGCCCCAATATCGTCCTCTTCGTCACCGACGACCAGGGCTGGGGTGATTTGAGCGTCAACGGCAACTCCAACCTCGCCACGCCCAACATCGATTCGCTGGCGCGCGACGGCGCCACTTTTGACAACTTCTACGTTTGCCAGGTCTGCGCGCCGACCCGGGCGGAATTCCTCACCGGCCGATACTATCCCCGCACCGGCGTGAGCGGCGTCAGCCGCGGCGAGGGCCGTCTCAATCCCGACGAGACCACCATTGCCGACGTCTTCAAATCCAACGGCTACGCAACCGGCGCCTTCGGCAAATGGCACAACGGCACACAATCGCCCTACCACCCCAACGATCGCGGCTTCGACGAATACTACGGTTTCACATCCGGCCATTGGGGTCATTACTTCAGCCCGCCCCTGGATCACAATGGAAAGAAAGTCCGCGGCAATGGCTATGTCGTCGATGACTTCACCGACCACGCGCTGCAATTCATTGAGGACAACCAGGAGAAGCCATTCTTCTGCTATCTCCCCTACAACACGCCACACTCGCCAATGATGATCGACGACAAATTCTACAATAAGTTCAAGGGCGTTGATCCTGCCATGCGTCACCGCGATCCGAAACGAGAGGATGTAATGATGACGCGCGCGGCACTAGCCATGTGCGAGAACATCGACTGGAATGTCGGTCGCATTCTCAAGCGCCTCGATGACCTGAAGCTCCGGAACGACACGATTGTCATCTACTTCTCGGACAACGGTCCCAACTCCTATCGCTGGAATGGCGGCATGAAGGGTCGCAAGGGATCCATCGACGAAGGTGGATTGCGCTCGCCCTTTTTCATTCGTTGGCCGGGACATATCGCTTCGGGCTTGCGCGTTCCGCAAGTGACCGCCGCCATCGACCTGCTGCCAACGCTGGCAGACCTCGCCGACGCAAAGGCGACCACGGCCAAGCCTCTTGACGGACGAAGCTTCAAATCCCTGTTGTCCGGCGATGCCAGCCAGTGGTCGCCACGGCGGTTGTTCAGCATCAGGACAACGCAGGTGAGCATTCGCACGGATCGCTTTCGTCTGGATGCGGCAGGCAAGCTCTTCGACATCCAGAAAGACCGCGGACAACTCATCGACGTCTCAAAGAAACACCCGGCGCTCGTCGACCGCCTGAAAAAGGCCGCCGCTTATCACCGCGCGGACATGCAAAAGAATTTCACGGCCTACAAAGGTCGCCCTTTCACGGTCGGTTACGCACGATCGACCACTTTGCCCGCCCGCGACGGCATCGAGCATGGGACCATCCAGCGCAGCTCCAAGGCACCGAACAATTCCTTTTTCAAGCACTGGACGAGCGAAGACGACTCCATCACCTGGAACGTCGAAGTCGGAGAAGCCGGTGACTACGCAGCCACGGTCTATTACACCTGCGCGAAGGAAGATGTGGGCGCGACGATCCGACTGACGATGACCGGCAACGCCGCGTCAATTGAAGCGAAGGTCCGCGAGGGATTCAATCCCGCGCTCTACAACAAGTCCAAGGAGCGCGTCGAGAATTCGCATTATTTCGTTAAGGATTTCAACCCGCTGAAGCTCGGGTCGCTGCGCCTGAAAAAGGGCCGCGGTCTGCTCCGCCTGACCGCACCCAAGATTGTAGGCAGGCAAGCCATCGACGTGCATTCAATTGAACTCGTAAAATCGCCTTGAAACCTGGCTCTTGCCCGAAGGACGAGGATGCGATGTTCCATCCGCCCCGTGCACGCAGAGGCCGAAGTGAGATGTTTGTGTCTTGACCGAACCTCCAATGAATGCCCCCAACGGGTTCATTTCTGCGAGACATTCGGGGGGGTCTCGGTAGACTTCGAGAAATTGAACTTCGGTTTACGAGCCCGTCGACGGGGAGGGTCTTTGAGAGTCATGATTAGGCGTCTATTTCGTTACATTTTGTTCGCTCTGATTGCTATCCTGGCGATTGGCGGGGCGGACGCGTTTGCCGCTAGCCCGAGCGATGGCGCGCTCTTTCAGTCCACGATCGCGCCAATTCTTCAGCGTCGGTGTTTGAAGTGTCATAATTCGAACAACGCCAAGGGGAAGCTCTCGCTCGTCAGCTTGGCAAGCGCGCTTGAGGGGGGGAAGTCCGGAGCAGCGATCGTTGTGGGAAACCCGGACGAGAGCGAGTTGATGGAGCGGATTGAGTCGGGTGATATGCCTGACGAAGGGCCGCCTTTGACTGAGGAGGAGATTCGTTCAATTCGGAAGTGGCTTGGCGCCGGAGCCTCTTGGCCGGAGGAGGTGGTTCTGCGGCAGGCGTCCAAGGCGGATAGATCCTGGTGGGCTTATCAGAAACTGGGGACGTCGGCGTTCCAATCGATTGATGCTTACGTCGAGGCCAAGTTGGCGGAGAACGGTCTGAGGATGAATGGCCCGGCGAGCCGACGGGACCTCATCCGTCGCGTCTCATACGATGTCACAGGGTTGCCGCCGTCGGCGAAGGAGGTCGACGCTTTTGTGGCGGAATCCGATCAACATCCTGACGCCGCCTACGCCGCTCTGGTGGATCGATTGTTGGCTTCACCTCGTTATGGAGAACGCTGGGGCCGGCATTGGCTAGACGTTATTCGCTTTGGCGAGAGTATTGGCTACGAACGTAATGATATCATCAACAACATCTGGCCCTTTCGTGATTACGTGATTCGTTCTCTTAACCACGATAAACCGTTCGATCGTTTCATCCTCGAGCATTTGGCGGGGGATGTTGTTGGCCGGGGCGATCCGGACGTGGAAGTGGGGGTGGCGTTTCTTGTCGCCGGCCCCTTTGACGATGTGGGCAATAAGGATGCCGCGCAGGCAGCGTTGATTCGCGCCAATGCGTTGGATGACATGATCACAGCCACCGGATCGGCCTTTCTCGGAATGACAATCAATTGCGCGAAGTGCCACGATCACAAATTCGATCCGATCGAACAGAAGGACTACTATCGGATGCGCGCGGCGTTTGAAGGTGTTAGTCATGGCGACCGGGTGTTGGCGACAGATACGGAGCGACGGGTGTTCGAACAGGCCACGCGTCCGCTCAATAAACGGAAGGAGCGATTGGGAAAGAGGATCGCGGATTTGGAAAAGGAGATCGTCGCGCGGGCTGTGGAACAGCCGGAATTGCTTCCGCCCGTCACGCGAGCCAAGGTGAATCGGACTAAGACGGTTGAGGAGTTCAAGCCGATTCTGGCGCGGGCGGTTCGGTTGACACCCTTTTCCAACGACGTGGATCCGAGGAAGAACGGATTCGGGATAGACGAATTTGAGGTTTGGACGGATGAACCGGAGCCGCGAAATGTGGCTTTGGCCGCTAATGGAGGGGTCGCCACAGGCACCGCGCGCGCGGTGGAGGATTCCGTGGTCAATGCGATGAACGCTTATGGGCCGGTGCTGGTGAATGACGGCGCCTTCGGCCGAAGGTGGCGTTCCGCCGGCGACCATACCCTGACGATTCGATTCGCCCAACCCGAAGTCATTCGGCGCGTCGTCTTTTCAAGCGATCGCCCCGCCGAGTTGCCCGATCATGCGACGATGGTCTTTGTGGGGGAATATCGATTGGAGGCCAGCGAGGATGGAAAGAACTGGCGGACGGTGTCCGAGTCATGGGATCGGACGCCGTTAAACGACGGGTTTCTTCGGCAAAGACGATTGAGGTTTGCGACGACGGATGAAGACAAGAAAAAGCTTCGTGATTTGCGACGCACGTTGGCGGAGGTGAAGCGGAAGCTTCGGGCGGTGAAACCGTTGCGTCGGGTCTGGGCCGGTCAGTTCAGTCAACCCGATCGACCCACCTTCTTGGCTCGCGGCGGTGATCCCAACAGGCCGGCCGGCGAAGTGGTGCCGGCAAGCCTGAAGATATTGGATAGAGTTGTTCCAGGTTACACCCTGCGTTCGGACGCGCCTGAGGGCGAGCGGCGTTTGGAGTTGGCGCGCTGGATCACTCATCCGAACAACCCTCTTACGCCGCGGGTTCTCGCCAATCGCGTTTGGCAATATCATTTCGGATCAGGCTTGGTTCGGACGTCGTCGGATTTCGGGTTCATGGCTGGGGATCCCAGTCATTCGGAACTGCTGGACTATCTTGCGCGACGGCTGCTGAAGTTTGGTTGGCGATTGAAGCCGTTGCATCGCGAGATACTTTTGTCGCGCGCCTATCAGCAATCGGCGGATTACCGGGAGAGCGCGGCGGCGAAGGACTCGGACGCGCGCCTCCTTTGGCGATTCCCGCCGCGGCGGCTTTCGGCGGAGGAGATCCGAGATTCCTTATTGGCTTATGGGGGGGTGTTGGATTTGTCCATGGGCGGAATGGGTTTCCGCCTTTATAAATTCACCCAGGACAATGTGAGCACTTACATTCCGCTCGATAAGCATGGACCGGAAACNTGGCGGCGAGCGGTTTACCACCAGAACGCGCGGGCGGCCAACACGGATTTGTTGACGGAATTTGATTGTCCGGATCCGGCGTTCGCGACGCCCCGCCGGGCCAGCACAACCACGCCTTTGCAGGCGTTGACACTGATGAATCATTCTTTCACGGTTGACATGGCCAATCACTTCGCTGGGCGACTGCGGGCTCATTCAAACGAGCCGCTTGCGCAGGTGGAGAGGGCGTTCGCGATCGCGTATGTGCGGCCGCCGTCGAATTCAGAGCGAGCGACGGCCGTGGCCTTGATCGACAAGCACGGATTACCCGCGTTCACTCGGGCATTGTTCAACAGTAACGAATTGATTTATTTGCGATGAACGAATTATTGCAGACACGCCGCCACTTTCTTGGGCAAGTCACGACGGGATTGGCTGGGGTCAGTTTGACGGGGCTGCTCCAGCGAGATCTTCAGGCCGCGGTGGCCATAGGGGCCAATGCGCATGCGGCTCCGAAGGCGAAGCGGGTGCTCCAGATTTTTTGCCCCGGCGCCGCGTCCCACATTGATCTTTGGGAGCATAAACCGGAGTTGGAGCGGATGTCCGGAAAACCGTTGCCTGGGGAGGAGGGGTTTTCGTCGTTTCAGGGCAAGAATGGCAACCTCATGAAATCGCCGTGGCCCTTCAGGCCAGCAGGCCAGTCCGGCAAGAAAATCTCATCAATGTTGCCCCATATGGCCAAGCACGTGGACGACATCGCATTCTGTCATGGGATGTGGACCAAGACAAACACCCATGGCCCGGGCTGCGTGTTCGTCAATACGGGCCACGACAAGGAAGGGTTTCCGGCCGCGGGCGCTTGGGTGAGTTATGCGCTGGGCAGCCTAAACGATAATCTCCCGGCCTATGTCGCAATCTCCGACGTCCGCGGAGAACCACCGAATGGCAAGGCTAATTGGGCGAACGGNTTTTTGCCGGCGCAACATCAGGCGATCATGATGAATGCGCAAAGTCCGATTCGGAATCTAAAGCTACCGGACGGCGTGACCGGCAGACAGGAAACGGCGTCGCGGGAATTCCTTCGTTTCTTAAACGAAGGGCATAAGGAACGGAATCCCGGCCAAAGCGAACTGGCCGCGCGCATGCAAGCGTATGAACTGGCCGCGCGCATGCAACTCAGCGCTCCGGAAGTTTCCGACTTGAGTTCGGAAGGAAGCGCGGTCCAACGTTTTTATGGCGCGGATGATGGCAATCACTTGAAGGCCGCTTACGCAAAGAACTGTATTCTGGCGCGCCGCCTCCTGGAGCGAGGCGTGCGTTATGTGAACNTCTACTGCGCATCGCGCGCATCTGGCGTGGATGGACTGTTGAATTGGGATGCGCATAAGACCTTGAAGGGCGACTATGAAAGACATTGCCCCATCTTCGATCAACCCACGGCGGCATTGCTTGNCGATCTGAAGCAGCGAGGCATGTTGGACGACACATTGGTGCTGTGGACAACCGAGTTTGGCCGCATGCCAACCCACCAGGCTGGCACCGTGGGACGCGATCATAACCCGGACGCGTTCACCTGCTGGATGATGGGCGCCGGCGTCAAGGGCGGCGTGAGCTACGGCGCCTCGGATCTTTTTGGCCGGCGAGCCGAGGTGAATAAGACGTCCGTATGGGACTTTTACGCCACTGTGTTGCATCTAATGGGTTTGGATCACGAGAAACTGACCTATTACTATAATGGGTTGGACCGGCGTCTCACGGATGTTCACGGACATGTGATTCGGGATATCCTGGCTTGACTCCGATGTCAGTCGAGTGCCCTTCAACTCTGTGGCTCCCCTTGGCGTTGAAGAGAAAAACGGTGTCGGGACGATCCTGAGCCCGTCACCACATACAAAGCTCTGTCCGAATTGACACCGGATGAATANTTTGACCCCAGGGTGCCGTAACTGGTGAGGTGTTTAAACCGATCACAAATTCCAGTGGGGGTAGGCTGAAGATAGGGTGGGCTGAGATCCCAATGGCTGGACACCGCCCGATCCCAACGACCCGCATTCGCGGAAGTATCCCAAGCGCGCACTGGCGGCCAGGTTACCGAAGAAATACCGGATGTTTTGGCCNGTGCTGCTCGACCGNNCGGATTGCGAACTGATGGAAGATTGCGGTTNAACTCGCCGACTCTCAAGTGCTTGAGCCGCAGAACAGGTTCAGGCATACAAACATCAGCATATCAAGATCATGCACCCATCCGCACCAACGGTATTTGCCTAATTTNGTTTTTGGTGGCACACTTCGGCAACTTGACAACATACCGCACCATCCAATCGGAACTGCTGGATGGACTGCCCGCAACGGATGCCCGGGCGATCCGGAGTCGTCGTGACCTGAAACTCATCAATCTGTTGATGGGAAACTTTCGATGGCAACGCGGAGCGATCAGAAAGCACATGCAGGCTGCAGAGCTGGGAGTCGTTGAGATTGGGGCGGGAGATGGAACCCTGCTGAACCAATTGGTGAATTCGTTCAAAAGGGTTCCCTTGGCNGGTCTGGATCTGATCGGGCGACCGGGTTCACTTCACTATGACATCAACTGGGTGACGGGTGACCTTACTAAGTCGCTGGGNAGGTTAAGCGGAGGCGTGTTGATCGGAAATCTGATCCTTCATCATTTCCATCCTGCCGACCTGGAAATCATCGGGCGGTATTGCGAGCGGTTCCGGGTCGTTGCCTTCTCCGAATCCCTTCGTTCGAGGAGAGGGCATTTCTGGGGTTTGTTTCTCCATCCCTTTGTAAATGACGTGACCCGGCATGACTTGCACAGGAGTGTTGATGCCGGCTTTGTCCCGGGCGAACTGCCATTGCAACTGGGACTGGACTCCGATGATTGGGACATCGCCGAGTCGAGCACGATCCTTGGCGGCTATCGATTAATCGCACACAAACGAATATGAAACCTGTTTCAATCGTCGGGGGCGGTCTCGCAGGACTGACGCTGGGCATTGTCCTTAGGCGGCATGGCATGGGAGTCACGATTCATGAGGCAGGCCGGTATCCGCGTCACCGGGTCTGCGGGGAGTTTCTTTGCGGGATTTCGGATCACATGCTTCAGACGGCCGGCCTGAAGGACATTTGGCCGCAGCAACCGAGGCTAAAGGACAGCGCCTGGTGGCTGGGAAACCGAATGAAAATGAAACGCCCACTTCCCGGAACCGCATTGGGTGTTTCCCGGCATCGACTGGACAATGCCCTCGCCAGGCATTTTCAGTGCCTCGGCGGCAGACTGTTAACAGGGAGCCGTTTTGCCGGTGACCCCGGCGATGGAATAGTTTTTGCCACTGGAAAGAAAGCATGCACGTCAAGACGATGGATTGGCTTGAAGCTCCATGTTCGTGATTACCCTTTGGATGCGGATCTAGAAATGCACCTTGGGGATGGAGCTTATTTTGGAGCCAGCAAAATCGAGGATGGGCAGGTGAATATTTGCGGACTTGCCCGGATACATTCTGGCATTCGGGGATCCTTTCCTGATCTCCTCATGAGCTATCTACGGCGGTCTGGTTTAAATGTCCTGGCAGATCGAATCGATGTATCGAACGTGGATGCCGATAGCTTTTCTACAACGGCGGGGTTTGAGCCGGGTTACCAGCCAGCGGATGCAGGTCGCTGTGAGATTGGAGACACCTTCGCCATGGTTCCGCCGTTTACCGGTAACGGCATGTCGATGGCCATCGAGTCAGCTGTTATTGCCTCAGACTCCCTGCTTGNTTACTCCTCCGGCCGGATCAACTGGNCNGACTGTATCCAGTGTATTCGAGAGAAGCTGCACCGGCGGTTTCGTCGTAGGCTCCTGCTGGCCAAGTGGCTGCATCCATTCCTTGTTTATCCGTCGGGCCAGCAGCTGGCCATGTTTTGTGCCTCCATGAACCTTCTTCCTTTTGACCGTCTTTTTCATCAACTCCGAAATTCATGAACCTGAATTCCATTGCATCCGCCTTCCCACCCCATGCCTACACCCAGGCAGATTGCCTCGAGGCGATCCANCGTTCGCCAGCTGCCAAGACACTGCGTAACCGTTCGCTTAAACTGTTGGAACGCATTCTCGAGGCGGATAGCGGGATCGACAAACGTCACTTTTATGTGGCCGAACCTTCGGAAATTTTTTCGCGCGACGCCCAAACACTAAACCGGCTCTTTGAAAGTCAGGCTCCGGCTCTTGCTGGCGAGGCTCTTGACGCGGCGCTTGATCGAGCCGGGTTGAAAGCCTCGCATCTGGACGCCCTGTTTGTCTGCACATGCACCGGTTATCTCTGTCCCGGAATCAGCAGCCACGTCTCGGAGCAAGCCGGATTGAAGCCGGATGCCTATTTGCAGGACTTGGTGGGATTGGGCTGTGGCGCGGCGATCCCGCTGATGCGATCTGCCGATGGATTCCTTCATGCCAACCCGGATGCGCGCGTGGCAACGATCGCCGTGGAGATTTGTTCGGCTGCCTTTTACATTGATGACGATCCCGGTGTATTGATCAGCTTGTGCCTGTTCGGCGATGGTGCCGCTGCTGCCATCTGGAGCGGAGGTGAGGCGGGAGACGGTTGGCGGGTGGACAACTTTCAAACCCTTCACTGGCCGCAACACCGCGAGAAGATTCGCTTCGTCAACGCCTTTGGGAAACTGAAGAACAAGCTTGACCGGTCTGTTCCCAGCCTGGCGGCGCAGGCGGTTTCGGAATTGTTTAAATCAAGCGGTTGCCAACCCGATGCGATCATCGCCCACACCGGCGGACGGGACGTATTGAAGGCTTTGGAAGATCACCTGCCATCAGGCCCTTTGACCACCTCCAAGGATGTGCTCAGGAAGTATGGAAATATTAGCAGTCCCTCCGTTCTGGTGGCATTGGAGGAACAACTGGCCTGTGGGGGGAACGAAAAGGAATTGTGGTTAACGTCGTTTGGTGCCGGTTTTTCAGCACACGCCTGCCGGCTAAAGCGTTGAAGTGTTAATCCGCCCGAAAGAAACCGGCTCGGGGTTTTATCGATTGAAGAAGAAGTGAATAGCCGCATCATCACGTTCGCTTGTCTGTTTGTACTCGTCAGCTTTACCCAAGCTGATCCACCCAAAAACTACTACGCCCCAGCCACCGGCAAGACGGGCAACGCACTCCGTTCCGCTCTCCACAACATCATCGACGATCACCGCGTCATTAGGTGCAGCAGCAAGAATCCCGACACGGCGGATGCGTTGGCCAAGGTTCGCTAATAAAGTGCTTGTCTTTTCCTCTACCTTCTCGACCCTACGCGCATGAAGTTCCCCATTCCATTTTTTCTGGTTGCTCTTTCCCTTACCGGTTGTGCATCGATTGATATAGCGGTCACTACGCAGGTGGGAACCGATAAAGACCATGCAGCTATTCAGCAGCTTCTGGTGGATTGGGAGAGCGGATACAATGCTCACGATGCGGGCGCACTCGCAGCCCTCTATGCACAGGAAGCAGATACTGAGCACAAGCTGAAGCTAATAAAAGGCAAGGAAGCAATTCAACGTCATTGGCAGGCGCGGTTTGATGAGAGTCCAAAAGTTAAAACGAAACAAACCTCGTTAGAGGTGCACTTCCTGTCTCCAACTCTGGCAGTAGAGACCGGCTTGTGGGAGGATGCCAATCGCGAGGACGGTGGCAATGACAAGCGCAAAAACGGAATGTGGACTTGCGTGTACAAGAAGATTGATGGCAAGTGGTTGATTCTCACTGAGCGCGGATGGACTCAAGAGCAATCCGAATAGCGCAGTTTTCAAGCCGTTTTAACTGTTGCCCGAGAGGTGGGTTTGGTTACCTGCCTTCAGCTTTCAAATCTTCACCCGTCTTGCCGCCGTGTTTGCGGAGGAGGTCGGCGGTTTCGGTTTGTTTTACGGATGGCCCAATCTAGCGGTGTTCTGCCAAGACTTCCTATCGCATTCACACCCGCACCTTTGGCGATCAGCAGTTCGGGCGATGATCGCCGGAATTGAGTGGAGTTTCGTTGCTTGGTTTGGCATGGATAACCGGCACAGGTGACTGACTCGACACAAATCAGCACTTCCGGTCGCTGCACTTGCTCAGGCGCGGTTGGCCTTGTTCTTTTGATTGCGTTGTGCGTTGTGTCGGTTGTCGCCCAACAGGGTGGCAGCCCATTGGCCAAGCGTACGGTAGTGAAACCTTCGGCTGCGGGAACCAAGCGCTTTGAACTGATCCACCCGGCTGCGAGCGGGATTGAGTTTATCAACCGCTTTGCCGGATTGGAGTATTACAAAAACATGGTCGCTCACAACGGCGCCGGTGTGGCCGTTGGAGACGTCAACGGAGATGATCTGGCCGACATTTACCTCTGCAATATTCAGGGGGACAACGCTCTGTATCTGAACCAGGGCAACTTTCGTTTTCGTCTCGCAACCCAAACGGCCGGTGTTGCCGAGGAGGATAAAATGAGTACCGGTTCGGTCCTTGCCGACGTGGACAACGACGGCGATAAAGATTTGCTCGTTAACGGGATTCAGTCCGGCACGCGGTTGTTCCTCAATGATGGCAGCGGCGGCTTTCAGTTGAGCGAAATATCGGGCCTCGACTCGGCCGGCACCACCAGTTCGTTGGCTTTGGCGGACATCGATGGCGATGGTGATCTCGATTTATACGTGGCCCATTACATCGACCGGATGTACCTCGCCGATCCGACCACGGGATTTGAGTACTCCAAGCGCGGTGATCAATGGGTCGTCACACGGATCAACGGCGAGTCGACGCTCAAACCGAAATGGAAGGGCCGGTTCACGGTCTCGGACACCGGCCGGGTGCGTGAACTGCCGGAGGCTGACCGACTTTATCTCAACAACGCCGACGGCACGTTTCGAGATGTGTCGGCGGAGCCGATGTTTATCGTCAACGGAGAATTGCGTGCGCTGGCTTCGTTTCGCGAATGGGGCTTGGCTGTCACGTTTCGCGACGTGAACAACGACCTGCTTCCCGACCTGTACGTTTGCAATGATTTTGCCAGCCCGGACCGGTTTTGGATTAATCAAGGCAATGGTACCTTTGAGTTGGTGACGCATCGCAATATCCGGCACACGAGCCGTTCGTCGATGGGCGTGGATTTCACGGACCTTAACGCTGATGGCGTGCCGGACTTTATGCTGCTGGACATGCTCGATCCCGATCGCGCACGCCGTCTGGTGCAACTCGAAAAAGAGATCGAACGCTCGAGCCGGTTGCTAGACTGGACCTACGTGCCGCGCTTCAACCGCAATGTATTGATGATTTCTCAGGGTGGGCAGCAGTGGTTCGACACAGCGTATTACTCCGGCGTGGCTGCGACGGCCTGGTCGTGGAACGTCCGCTTTCTCGATGCCGATCTTGACGGCGACGACGACATGCTGGTGACCAACGGATTTGCGTTCGACACGATGGACATGGACGCGAGCCTGCGGATCAAGTCGGCGCAACAGTCGGGGAGCAAGGACGCCCGCGCCCTGTACGAGATGAAGAAACTTCAACCGCGCTACAACTCGCCGAATATGCTGTTCCGTAACGAGGGCCGGTTGCGCTTTACGGATGTTGGCGAGGAATTCGGGTTTGCTCACGATGGGATTACGTATGGTCTTGGGGTGGCGGACTTCGACAACGATGGCGATCTCGATCTCGTGACCAACAACCTCAACGAGTCGCCCTCGCTCTATCGTAACACTTCGCAGGAGCCTCGCATTCAGGTTCGCTTGCCGGGCGGCGTGGGCAGCAAAGTTCGATTGGTGGGGCAGGGAGGAACAACGACGCGGGAGATTGTTTCCGGTGGCGGCTACCTGAGCAGTGACAGCGGCGAAGTTGTGTTTGCGGCGGGTGTTGCTGGCCAGTCGGAGATGCTGGTCGTGGAGTGGCGCGACGGAACGAAGCCCACGCGCATCGAGCGGCCCGGCGTTAACTCGATTTACACCGTGATCAAACCCAACCTGGCCAGGCGCTTGGTCAAGGGGGAGGTCACTAAAACAACGCCGATGTTCCGTGAACTCCCGGATGCCATTTCGTTTCGACACTTCCCGAACCTGGCCAAGGACTTCGACGAGAACCCGCTGCTCTTCAAGCGGTTCAGCACGGCGGCCCCGGTGATGCTGTGCCGCGACTTTGACAACGATGGACGACTGGACTTCGGTTTCCAATTGGCTCGCAGCGCAGGGGTTCAGGTGTTTCTTAATCTGGACGGCGACAATTTTCGCCCGGTCACTGCCCGGCACAACGATCCGTCCGAGTTCATGGGCAACGCTGGATGGCTGGATGGCTTTGCGGTCATCGAGGGTAAACCGAATTTTGTCGGGGCACTCAACAAAACAATTCCGGCGATCGAGTCGTTAACTCAACCGGCGGCACTGACGTTGCGTGGCGACATTGATGGCGATGGAACTGCAGACGCGATTTATATTACGCAGAACACCCTGAACGACCATCCAGCCGAAAGTCGGGCGATGGTGTTTTTGTATCAATCGGGATCGTTTCGGCGCGCAGTCGATTGGGAGCAATCACTTGGTGCGCTTGGCCAGGTGACCAGTGCGGTGTTGGTTGACATGGATGAAGATGGCGACACTGACCTGCTGGTGTCACGTGACTTGGGGGCTATCGGCCTGTATCACAATCGCGGCAACCGTTTCGTTGATGTCAGTGAGGCGTTTGGGCTGCTCGAGTTTGTTGGCTTGTGGCAGGGCCTGGCTGTGGGGGATTTTGACAACGACGGTCGTGTCGATTTTGCCGCAGGTAATCTCGGGCGCAACAGCCCGATGGAACTCTACCCCGACGGTATTGTCCACTTGGGAAGAGGAGGAAAATCGCGATTGTCACTGTATGCCATCAAGCGCGGGAGCGTGCATTTGCCGGTTGATGACATGGACCTGTACGCCAACGTTGTCGACCGTGCGAGATTGCCGGCAATGTACCGCCAGTTTTCAGACATCGACTTGGCGAAGGTGTTGGATTCATTCGACGGACTGAGGCGTACTCGGCTGAACTGTTTTGAGACGTCGGTGTTCCTGAACCGCGGCGGGAAATTCGAGCGCCGGGCATTGCCGCATCCGGCGCAGTTCAGTCCGACGTCCGGCATCAACGTAGCTGACTTCGACAACGATGGCCGCGAGGATCTGTTGTTGAGCCAAAATCTATATTCTCTTCGACCGGACTGGGGGCGGCTGGATTCGAGTGCCGGGATGATCCTGCTTGGCCAGGGCGATGGCCGGTTCGAGCCGGTGCGGGCCGGTGGCAGTGGTTTGGCCATCCTGGGTGACAGCCGGAACGCCTCGGTCGTCGATTTCAATCGCGACGGCCGAACCGATATCGTCGCGACGCAGACCTTTGGCCAAACTCTGGTCTACCTTGGCCAGGCCGGGAAGCCGGGGATTCGGGTTGGATTTGCAGCGACCAATTCCTTGGCCCGGCGCCTGGGCGCTCGGGTTCGCCTGGTTTATCCGGATGGCTCCATGTCGCCCCGACGTTGGTTTCATTCGGGTGACGGGGTGATGGCCCAGTGTGCCCCCGAGCAGGTTTTGGGCTTTGGCCAGCGACCTCAATCGATTCAAATTGAGT
>JGI26061J44794_1000675_pt1 | contig 14898 bp, 12 predicted proteins | sample MarorgKNORR_S2LV_5_FD_44794 | JGI IMG/M metagenome (IMG submission 44794) | reverse complement strand
GTGCATCGTACCTGGAAATACCAGTGAATGCTGAAGTTGTCTATGCAGGAACGCCAACAAATTCGCCCAGTTTAACAATTGTAGTGGACACGGTTATAAATGTATCTATACCATTTACTCCCGGTATACTCATTGATATAAATGGCATTCCATTTACAGTTCCGCCTGCAAGCGATCAACAAATTTTAGCGTCAATGTGGAACGATATTATTGCTGCTTTTGACACAACATTTCCACCTTTACAGATAGACTTACCAGAGATTGATGCAAGCGAACTCCCGGAATTTATTACGGAAGTATCCGGTGTAATGATCCAAGATGACGGCAGTAGTGACAGCAGTTATTTCTTTTCATCCATTACGAATAATGGAATGTTAACGGATGTGACGGATGCTCGTTTCATAATGTTAACGGGCATCAGCATAGCTCCTGATACTTTAGCTAATCACGAACAAAGTGCAGTATCAAAAGATGATACATTTGCCAGGANAACAACAATCGGTGACCAGCAATTAAAAGAATCAATACGCATGTTATTTGATTTTGATTTAGCCGCACACCCAAATAATACAGATACCTTAACTGTTAATGCAGGTGATTCCATTCAAGTCAACTTTTCCATCCGCATNCGCGTTGCCGGTGTGGATGAAGCAGTGGTGGAGATTGCAGAATACGATATGCCCACGGAACTTGATCCGGTGACATTTCCATCCACGGTTGAGATATATTCAGGTATATTTAAGACAGGTACATCTTTTGGGATTAATGAAATAGTGATTTCCAACCTCAAGAGTACCTATCCATTTTATATGGACTTCATCATGAATTTNAGGAATTTTGTTCCGCCGTCGGGAAGCACGGATTCTGTGAAAGTGGATACAGCATTATACAGGGATTATGCAACGTACAGTAAAACGTTTCCGATCGATGGTTATACATTTTTAAATCCGGCAGGAGCAGACAGCGCATTATCGGAATTAGTTATCGATCTAACAGCGCGGTTACGGGCGCAAACGGCCTACATTCCACTGGATGGTTCTGAATTAGGGAATATGACGATAAATGTCACAGTCCAGGAACTCCATTTTGCATCGCTGGAAGCCAATATTATTGAATCGTTCCCGCCGTCNACCCAAAATATTGCCGGTATGCCCACAGGATTTTCCGGGATGGCGTTCACGGGTGTGCAGTTTGAATTTGATATGATTAACTCTATAGATCTTCCTGTCCAGTTGGATGTGGATATGGTTGGCTATAATACATTTGGTGATTCATCAACAGTGGAAGTCCGGGCCACGATCGCCAAACCCAGTGATTATGGGACTGACAGCACGCGTACGATTATTCGTATGAGTAAATTGGGTACAACTGTGTTGAGCTATGCCACCACAGACGCAGCAACATGGACAGACAGCATTACGACTCCTCCATCAGAGGGTACTTCTACGATCGTTGATTTACTTTCGTTCAACCCGGCAGTTATGATTGTTCGTTCTGCGGCGCGGATTGATGGCCGGGGTACCATCGTCGGCGGAGCCACAATTGGCGGACAGTATCGCATGGTTGCTCCATTCGAAGTCATGATGGAGCCCATGACATTTATCTCGGTTAACGAAACACCCATTGCAGAAATGGCTCATGATGTCCGTAGCCGCATTCGATCCTCATTGGTGTATGCTGAATTAATATCGACGGTGACCAACAGCATTCCCATTAGTGGCGAAATTTCAATTCTGCTGTCAAATAAAAATTTATTTCCCTTGGATACGACTCAAGAAATGTTGACTATTTTTCGGGATAGCATGGCAGTCCAGGAACCGGGTTGGAGCATCACAGATAGTTTATATGTCATAAATAAGTGTTCTCGATTGAATCCCGATTCATCTGCGGCGGATGTTTATATTTTTTCTGTGATGAATGATTTCAGCGAATGTATCGATGGTGTCGTGTACTTGGTAAAATATAATTTAACCGGTAAAGATACAGTTATTTCTTATGTGGATACGTTGCTGAAAGTTATTTTACCTGAACCGGCTGCATATTATAGCGATACATCAACTGTGGGGCATCCTGGTCAAGTTGCAACTCCCGGTGTTGTTTCTTATACGAGCGTAATGGATACGAATCGGTTATTTTTGTTGACGGATTATGGTGATCATTATATAGCACCCCGTTTTCATTTGAATGGCAGTAACGGGAAATCTGTTTACCTTACATCAGAAGATTATATTGATATTCGCACTTTTATGATTTTCCGTTTAAGCAGTACCGGTATGATTGAACCGGCCCCCGATGAAATTATAATGCTGTACCCCAATGGCGGTGAAACACTCACATCCGGAAATGAATACACAATTAAATGGAAAACGTATGGAACAGTATCCACAATAGATGTGGATTATGCTATCGGTAGTAATCCATCAGAATCTGATTGGGAAGTAATTACCAGTGAAGAAAATAATATAGATTCATTATCCTGGACTCCCACTGAAGAATCTGATAGTGTTAGAATCCGTATTCGGGATCCGAATTCATTAAATGAAAAGACGGGTAAATATAAAACAGAGGATATCAGTGGTTGGTATTTTTCCGTTACCGGCGGACGGGCTGCGAAAATTGCCGGTGCAAAGTCTGATACTCGTTATAGTGGTAAGGGGTTTAACAAATGAGTGCACGCCGTACTATTCTCCTTATGATTTTGGTCATGGGCTTAGCGTCTGGTCAATCCAAACGAGATCCACGCTCCGTGGCCATGGCCGGTGCCTACACAACAATTGCCGATGGAATATTTTCTGTGGGTTACAATCCTGCCATGTTAGCCTATCAGCAGGATAAGCCATTTATGCTGCAACTTTTCGGCCTGGATTTTGGAATCGTCGGTAATTATTTATCTTTGGCAAACTTAAACGCCATTAGCGGAGACACTCTCTATTCAAAAGGTGAAAAACCCGGGCATCCCAATTTTGACAACAAATCAGCATTACTTCAAGAGTTGAAAGAAGGAGGTGGGCTTAGTTTTTTTCAAGATCTCCATATTCCTCTGCCAATTTTAAACTTTTCTTCAGGGAATATGGCCCTGACAACCAATACACTCATTTTACAGAATTATCGTTTACCCTATGGATTATTGCAATTGATATTAGATGGTAATGCAGACAATCCGGAAATAGACATGACCATGCACTATGAAGTGATGGGTGTGACAGAATATGCCTTTAGTTTTGCTATCCCATTCGAACACGTGTCATTTGGCCTAACGGTAAAATACCTCCAGGGCCTTTTTTATTTTGGAATCGATCCTGATTCCAGTTATGCCAATTTAGTTACAACAGATGATGCTCTCTATGGCCAGGGAGTCTATTATATACGACAGGGTATAGGCGGATCAGGAGTTGGTGTGGATTTGGGAATGGCGTCCAGAGATATCAACGGCTGGCGTTTTGGCGCATCCATCATAAATGCATTGGGATCTATAACCTGGAATAAGCAAAATATGACGAAAGGACTTTTAGATGGCCCAGATAATATTTATGGTAACGATGATGATCTTTTTCATTTTACTTGGGCCGGTCAAGCTTTGAATGACAGTATGGCTATCCGTTATGTGTATACAATTGACTCTGTAAACGCAAGTACACTTTCCAACGCAAATTTATTTACCAATAATAGTCCAGAAGACCAGATTGTATCCGCATTGGATAAAGACGGAAAACTTCCTGAATTCACCATGGATTATCCAGCAATATTTAGATTGGGGATGTCCTACAATATGGAAGATATTTTAATAAGTTCTGACTTATGGACAGGATTTTCAAATTCCATGTTTGCTCACAAAGGTTGGCGTTGGTCTATAGGTCTAGAAATGACAAAATTTGAAGCATTTCCGTTACGGATTGGATATGCTTGGGGCGGCAGTGATTTTCAGGAATTGGGTCTGGGTTTTGGTTTCCACAAAGGACCGGTCATTTTTGATTTTGGTTTTGCGTTTAGAAATGGTATTTGGATTCATTCCATGAAGGGACTCAATTTATCTTTACAGTTAACAGTGACTAGCTTGAAAAGCAGAAAAGCAAAACCAAAAAAATCTACTTATGGCCCAGCACCAAAACCGGATGAAGAAGGGACTGCAGAAAAAGCCCCAGTTGATGAAGGTGGTGTAGAATCAGATTCTGGAGAAGAAGAAACAACAAAATATTCACTTCCTGACGCTGAAAAGCAGTAGTAAACCACCCGAAATAAATACAATATTTCCCAACCATGCAGACAGCATGGGATCCATAACGCCATTAATTCCTAGAGATTGTCCGAACTTTATAAACGCGTAATAGGAGAACATCACCAGAAAACTTGTGCCAACACTAAACCCCATACCACTTTTCGGCTTCATGACTACCAAAGGAATACCAAATAAAACAACAATCAGATTGGTAAAAGCAAAGGCCACTTTAAAATGTCGCTGAACCACCCAGCGCGTCGCGTCCACACCATTATTCTGCAAATATTCAATACGTGATTTTAATTCCTTAAAGTTTAATTCTTCTGGGTGTTTAATCCCTTTGGTAATATCATTCGGCGCAAATTTCAAATTTAATAATGTATCATTTTTAGAAATTTGAACATGTTGTTCAATTCCATTNTCGTCAAAATTTCGNANCGAATAATCATAAATTGCCCAAGATTGGAGGGTGTCGATCCATGTCATTCTTTTGGCGTCNATCCGTTNCTGAATAAGGTTTTCAGCAAATGTAATCATAGTTATTCCTTCGGCTTTTCTACTTTGGGAATGATAAGTCCTAATGGCAATATGCTGAGTTTCTTCCTGTTGCATAAAAAAGTTTTTTATTGTTTTCTTACTTCTACGCCTTGGTTTTTTCTTCATGTATTCTTTTTCAATCTCTCCACGCATGGACATCCCCCAACTTACATATGTACTGTCAAATTGAAATGAGACCAAGCTGACAAGAATACTGAAAATAAGTAAAGGTGCTGACAAACGGTACAAACTGATTCCGCTGGCTTTCATGGCTGTCCATTCATTGCGCTTGACCATCATGCCAATACTGAAAACAGATGCTATCATCATGGACATAGGTAAAGCGATATTGATAAAATACGGTAGGCTGTAGCCATAATATTGAAGGACAACTCCCCAAGGCATTTTGTTATCAATATATCGATCGAGGTTTTCGATGAGATCCACAATAATGAATACACACAGGAAACCAAGAAGAGACATGCCCAGAATGGAAATAAAATGTCGCAGTAGATAGAGATCGAGTTTTTTCATATTAAACGGTTGGAATTTCCCGATATATTTAGGTGAAAACAAGAGTGTGGTAAATAAAGATGAGATATTGCAAACATGAAGTTTGACGGCTAATTTCCGTATCTTATGAAACGTAAAATACTTTTTATTCTATTCATGCTAGCAGCAGGAACGCTCTTATTTGCTAATAGTAACAGCGAAACTGTGGTATCCATTGAACCGTCTTGGATCAGTCTGTTGCCCCCGTTAACGGCCATTACTCTGGCCATGATCACGAAACAAGCTCATCTATCCTTGTTTTTGGGAATAGTTATTGGCGCATGTTTTATTACGGGTGGAGTTTGGTCTGGGATTACATCATCTCTCGATCATTATTTGGTTAAATCCCTTGCCGGAAGTGAAAGTCATACGGCAATATTAATGTTTACAATGGCTTTTGGTGGTTTGATTGGAGTTATGTCTGCGAATGGAAGTTTAAAAGGCGTACTCAAAGTTGCGTCAAAATATGCGACCAATAATTTTCGGGGTCAACTTTTAACAGGGATTATGGGGCTTGTCATCTTTTTTGATGATTATTCAAATTCGTTATTAGTGGGAAATATGATGCGGCCGTTTACGGACAAAGTCAGAGTGTCTAGGGAAAAACTATCCTATTTGGTTGACTCAACTGCTGCACCTGTGGCCAGTTTAGCTGCTGTAAGTACTTGGTCTATTTTTCAAATGAGTTTACTCGAGGCTCCATTTGCTACGTATGGCATTACTCAAAGTACATATGTGACGTTTTTGCAAAGTATACCCTATTCATTTTATTGTATTTTAGCGATTATTTTCCTTTTTCTTACTGTTATTATGCGGAAAGAATTTGGACCCATGCTCAAAGCGGAAACACGGTCCCAAACCACCGGAGAAGTATTAGCAAAAAATGCCAAGCCTATGATGGATAAAGCATTAGTTGCATCTTTGGATGCCAGTAAAACATCCCATTGGAGCAACGCAGCAATTCCCATTGCATTGGTTTTGGGAATTACGATTGGTGGTATATTTATAACTGGTTTAAATGGGTTGGCACCGGGAGATGAAAAATCATTTATCAATATTATTAGTACATCTAATCCAAATACTGCATTGATATGGGGTTCATTTTTTGCCGGTTTTACGGCCATCGCTATATCCATATTCCGAGGATTACTTAACTTAACGGATGCAATGGATGCCTGGATTAACGGCGCTCGGTCCATGGTTATGGCCTGTGTCATTTTGGTATTAGCTTGGGTCATCGGCGATATCTGCGTAGAAATAAAAACGGCTGAATATATTGTTGAATTGACGAAAGATTTTCTAACGCCGGCCTTGCTTCCGCCTATCACATTTATTACAGCAGCCTTGATCAGTTTTTCCACGGGGTCTTCATGGGCAACCATGTCCATTCTCGTCCCTGTGACAGTCCCCATGGTGATCCAATTGATGGGTGGAGATTATAATGTTGCTGTGCAGTCACCGATTTTCATCAGCACATTTGCCGCTGTTTTATCGGGTTCTGTGTTCGGTGATCATTCATCGCCTATTGCCGATACAACTGTTCTTTCGTCCACCGCATGCGGTGCCGATCATATTGACCATGTCCGTACACAGCTTCCTTACGCGCTTGTATGTGCTGCCATTGCACTTTTTGCTGGATATTTTCTCACAGGTATTGGTGTGAATGTTTTTGTCTGTATACTTGCGGGAATTGGGCTGTCTGTTGCTGTACTGAAAATTTTTGGAAAAACAGTTCCTACCACTGTTGGATCATTTTCTGAATAATATCAATTCCTTTATAGCTTCATTTGCTAATCTTATGTGGGGTCCGGTATTACTAGTCCTCCTAGTTTTTGGCGGTCTCTTTTTTACGATCTATAGCCGTTTTACTCCATTTTTCTATTTTAAACATGGGCTAGATATACTCCGCGGGAAATTTGACCATGAAGATGATCCGGGCGATATCAATCATTTCCAAGCATTATCAAGCGCACTTGCGAGTACAGTTGGGATGGGAAATATCAGTGGAGTAGCCATTGCTATTAGTATGGGTGGTCCCGGCGCACTATTTTGGATGTGGATAAGTGCAATAGTGGGTATGTCTACTAAATTTTTTACCTGTACATTATCAATATTATACAGGGGGAAAGATGATCAAGGGAAAGTGCAGGGCGGTCCTATGTATGTTATTGAAACAGCCTTGAACTCAAAATTTAAACCTCTAGCTATTATTTTTTCTGTTGCGGGGCTTGTGGGCTGTTTACCCATTTTTCAAGCGAATCAACTTACACAAACAATCCGAGAAGAAATTTTTAAGCCTGGTGGACTTTTTACAACAAACGTTGTGATGGGAAATACAATTGTGGGTATAGTGATTGCTTGTATTGTGGCTATCGTAATTTTTGGTGGTATTAAGCGCATTGGATTGGTGGCCAGCCGTCTCGTACCGCTAATGGTTGTATTATATTTATTCGCCGGAGTGATGGTTATCATTAAAAACATAACGGAAATTCCCGGTGTATTCAGTTTAATCTTTCATGATGCGTTTACAGGACAGGCGGTTGTGGGTGGAGCAGTAGGGCAGGTTATTCGAACGGGTGTCCGCAGAGCCGCATTTTCAAATGAAGCAGGCTTGGGTACTGAAGCTATGGCCCATGGAGCAGCAAAAACAACTGAACCTGTACGCGAAGGTTTGGTCGCTATGATCGGGCCTTTTATTGATACAATTATTGTGTGTTCAATAACCGCATTTGTGATTTTACTTTCCGGCGTATGGGAAACGGAAGGCTTGAGTGGAGTAACCATGACGACCATGGCTTTTAGTCATGAACTAGGCGCATTAGGAAAAGGAATATTATTGGTATGTATTCTCATTTTCAGTGTAACTACCATGTTTAGCCAATCATATTACGGTACTAAATGCACCAGTTATCTTTTTGGTACAAAATGGAAAAATTCGTATAAGACTTTTTATATTTTATCAACGATTCTAGGTGCAACGGTTTCATTGGGAATGGTCATTAATTTGATTGACGGTATGTATGCTATTATGGCATTCCCCACTATGATATCCACGTTGATTTTGGCCCCAAAGGTCATGGCCGAAACCCGTCGTTATTTTTCTACAATTTAATTATTGTTAACCCATACGCAATTTCATTATATATCTTTTTATGAAGGAAGTTGTGTGAGGATATATGTCTGAATATTTTAAAAGAATTAACTATGAAGATTCCTCACTCTGTTCGGAATTACATGAGTTTTGATTAAATTCCCCCATGACAAAAAATAAAAATTCCCGAGGTAATCTGCTTACTGAGCAGCAAAATACAAGCTCAACACATATTGATGATAAGTCCATTACCGAAATATTGGAGATAATAAATAGGGAAGACCAAACCATTGCAGCAAACACAGCTGTAACCATTCCGGAGATTGCTAACGCAGTCGAACTAACGACAACAGCCATCATGAGCGGTAACAGAATCATTTATATCGGTGCCGGAACCTCCGGCCGCCTAGGCGTCTTGGATGCCGCGGAAATGCCTCCGACATTTTCTGCGTCGCCGAACTGGTTCAACTCCATTATCGCCGGAGGCGATGATGCCTTACGCCGATCAATCGAAGGAGCAGAGGATAAACCAGAGGAGGCTGTAAAAGATTTAAACGCATTCGGTCTAACAAAAGGCGATGTATTGATTGGCATCAGTACTAGCGGCGCGGCAGCCTATGTCCGGCAAGCTTTATCATACGCAAGTGAAATCGGCTGTGGAACGGTNTATCTCATTTGTACACCCAAACCCTATTTCGAGACAAACGCAGATGTGGTTATAAAAGTAGAAACAGGTCCCGAAGTAATTACGGGATCCACGCGCATGAAAGCCGGGACGGCAACGAAACTAGTTTTAAACATGATATCCACTACCACAATGATTAGATTGGGAAAAGTCTACGGAAATCTCATGGTGGACCTTATGGCTGTGAATGATAAACTGGTGGATCGAGGCACCCGTATTATTTGCCAATTAACAGGTTTAGATCATGAGGCTGCCCAAAAAGCACTTTACTCAGCGGATAAATCAGTAAAGATAGCAGTCGTTATGATTGTGAAAAACTGNTCGATGAATGATGCTGAAAAATATTTGGTTGACGTTAAGGGCTTTTTGAGGGAAGTGATTTAATAAAAGAATCAGAATTAATAATTCGAATGCTTTTTTATGTTCAGCATTATTGTTATGATATTTATCCAAAGATAAGGTGTAATTTATCGAAATGAAAATCACCTTATCACTTAACTAGGAAAAAATAAAATGAAAATAAACTCTATCATAAAATGGACCCTTTCTCTTGTGCTCGTTGCCTTGTTTTCTTTGAATCTAACCGGCTGTTGTAAAACATGTAAAAAGACAGAAAGCGCCCCACAAGAAAATACTTCTGAAGAAACGTCAAAAAACGAAAATCCATCTGGCGAACACCCAACCAGCGAGCATCCTTCTGGCGAACACCCAACCAGCGAGCATCCATCTGGCGAACACCCAACCAGCGAGCAACCATCTGGGGACTAGTTTTATCAAAACAATCATCTCTTCCTCCATTAATTTAGATGGAAGGCGCAAATCAATTGGTGTCTTGAGTGTCCTTATTGTCTTATTCATGGCTTGCAGTGAAAAAGTACATTCTAGCGAAGAAAGTCCGGATGTAGTTACAGCGGATATTCAAGCCGGCATTGAGAAACATATTGAAGCACAGACCAAGCTGGGCGAGGGTTATTTTATTATGCTCTACGAAGAAAGGGAGCTTAAGCTAAAACTAGTCCGAGTTCATACGGAATATCTGGCTCATCTTGCACCCGGTCGTCACTTTGCCTGCGTTGATCTTGCCAGTACAGATGGACATGTGTACGATGTAGATTTTTTTCTCTCTGGTAATGTAGGCGAAATGGAGGTTACCGAAACAACCGTTCATAAAACAAATGGACAGCCTCTCTACGTATGGAAGCAAAAGGAAGATAAAACGTGGTTTCGCTTGCCTACCGATGATGCCACACCTGATTTGCTCGGAGTCTTGAAAGAAGAAGATGAGTTTGAATTTTTCTATCAAGTGACACTCCCGGAGATGAAGGATGAGGGTCGCATGTGGATACCTTACCCCACAACAGATTCTTTTCAGACTGTAGAATTAAAAAACATTCAATCTCCCGTAAATCACAAAATATTGGAAGATGACATCAATGGGAATAAAGCATTTTATATGGTTTTTAATCCAGAGCATAGTGGAAAAATGATAGAAATATCATATCGAGTCAAACATCTTGAAAGAGGCGTTTATGAAGACAAGAGTCGAGATCCACACGAATTTCTACGTCCGAATCGTCTCGTCCCTGAATTAGAGTCCTTCAAAGAAATTGCGACTGGAGTGATTCACGGTAAGTTGGGCACACTTGCTCAAGCACGTGCTTTATATGATCATACCATAGATCGTATGAGCTACATAAAATATGGCGAAGGTTGGGGTAAGGGAGATGCAGTTTATGCTTGTGATTCACGAACGGGTAACTGCACAGATTTCCACTCCTATTTTATTGCTTTAGCAAGATCTGTAGAAATTCCCGCACGCTTTGCGATTGGTGCTTCTATTCCTTCATCCAGAAATGAAGGTGGAATTGACGGCTATCATTGTTGGGCAGAATTTTATACAGATGGAAATTGGTGGCCTATTGATATTAGTGAAGGAGACAAGTGTTCTGCTTTATCCACTTATTATTTTGGTCATCATCCGGCTAATCGGATCGAATTTAGCCGTGGACGCGATTTGATATTTGAACCAGGCCCAATTTCGGGTGCTATAAATTTTCTCGCATATCCTGTATTCGAACTTGCAGGTAAAATTACCAAAACGAACGTTACATTTTCTTTCAAGAGAATTTTTGATTCCCTTTAATCAAAAGGGAATTATGCCGGGTTTGGCCTAGGTGCATTTCTTTTCAGATCATTACGGAAGTAAACTGTTAGTAAAAAGGATGAAATGAAATAGAAAACAACTCCACCGGAAAACACATTATTAAAACCAAACCAGCTATAATTTTGAATATAAAACAGTGTAAACCCGATCATTAACTTTACCGATTCAGTCACCTATGCAATTCAACTGTATTAAAAATTTATTTAATACAGCTCCCTTAAAATCTATATTCACATGCTCCATAAAATATTCACTCGATGATTAAGCCGATGCACCCAATACCCAGAAAAATCTTCGATAATAAAAGCGATAATAACCGGCAAGCTAGACGGGCTCCAGTTTATAGATTGTAATGGTGTTTTACGAGCCAAGAATAACTGATGAGTGCAATGCCAATTTTAACGCTGTCACGTAATGTATTAGTAGAGCCGGGACTTAAGCTTGATATCACATCGCTTGCCCGATTGATGGTAAGTCCTTTTCGCCGAGCAACAATCGCTTCCAGTAGGATAAGTGTCATAAAAATCGGAACAGCTATAAATAAAGATTTTATATAGAAACTCATGGAGAAAATTTAAACTATCTTATAATAGACTAAGGGAGTATTAATACATTTACAGATTATAATCCACTCATTTGTCCTTACATTCCATTGTGTAGATTTTAAGAATTATAAAATCTTATTTAAGAGAACCTTTAATAAGAATAGTTTTATTAATTTTACTGAAATATGAATAACAAAACAAAACAGAGTACTATCAGTTTATGGTTGAGTCGAGCTCCAGCCTGGCAGTTTAGCTTATACGCCATGGGTTTTGCATTTTTGACATATTTCTGCATGTATGCATTCAGAAAGCCGTTCGGAGCGGCAACCTATGCGGGTCTGGAATTCATGGGCACGGGGATCAAACTCAAGACAGCCTTTGTTATCGGGCAAATTATCGGCTACACCATTTCTAAATATTACGGATGCAAATTTTGCTCGGAAATCGGACGAAACCAGCAGGCAAAAGCACTGGTCATGATGATCATCATAGCCGAGTCAGCATTGCTTGGATTCGCAATTCTTCCGGAAAACCTCAAGGTATTAGCCATCTTCATTAACGGCTTACCTCTGGGCATGGTTTGGGGTCTCGTTTCACGATATCTGGAGGGTAGAAAAACGGCAGAACTCTTGTTCGCCGGATTGAGCTGTTCCTATATCGTCGCCAGCAGCTCGGTTAAAACAGTGGGCGGATGGATCATGGAAGCGGGCATTACTGAATTCTGGATGCCTGTGACCGTCGGAACCATTTTCTTTATACCCTTTATTATTTCAGTCTTTTTACTAAATCAATTACCTGACCCCAGCGCCGACGATATTTCCAGCAGGTGTGAGCGAACTGTTATGGACGGTCAAAGTCGGTCCATATTTTTTAAACAATTTATGGGTGGCATGATAATGCTGCTCATTCTCTATTTCTTTTTGACGGCTTACCGGGATGTCCGGGATATGTACATGCCGGAAGTGTTTGCGGCCATGGGCTACGGAACCGAACCGACGTTATTTTCAAAAGCAGATTTGCCCATCGCATTGGGCATTATGGTCGTTATGGCTTTGCTCAACTTGGCGAAAGATCATCGGAAGGGATTGTTAGCTGTTTTTTCCGTTATGTTGGGCGGTATGATTCTTATGGGAGTGGCAACTGTTCTCAAAGATTTAAATATTATTAGCGGACTATGGTGGATGATTCTGATTGGCTTCGGCGCATATTTGGCGTACGTACCTTTTGGTGCCGTATTATTTGAAAGAATCATGGCGTCAACTCGTGCAGCTGGAACAGCTGTTTTTGCTATTTACCTGAGTGATGCTATCGGTTACACCGGATCGATTGGAATCCAACTTTATAAAGACTGGGGACAAGCAGATCTTAATTATTACCAGTTTATGCGGTACTTTACCTACATTATGGCTACCCTTGGAACTGTTCTATTTATTTTGAGCGGTATATACTTTTTGGCAAAAGCAAAAACCGCAACTACTACCAATGATGGATTACAGAATACCGCTTGATTCAAGTTAAATTCAGTTCACCTATTTATAACTAAAAGAGATTATTTCATGTTTGATTACAATTCATTAGACGAAATGGCTAAACGCGATTTTAAAAAACACCTTGAAGAGTGTGCCAAAGCGATTGGTGGTAAAAATTATTTTCTGCAACTTGTAGAATCAATTCGGGATACACGTCCCCATCCCTTAATGGCAAAAAATGCTAGATTCCAATTTTCTCAAGGAAATGTAAAATGGCAAAAAGTAATATATAAAGATAAAGTTCATTTATTAATAAAACTTCTTGGTGAAAATCAAACGAATGGAAATTTAATGCCCAAAAAAGGGGATAAGGGTTTTAAAACAGTTATGAACCTTTTACGAACATTAGGACCTATGAAATTTGAAGTGAATCCCAAAAATAAAGTAAATGGAGATGGATTTATTTTACATCCATTTGATCAAATTGATAACAAAACAACGCAGCTCAATTATATATTTGATGCTGTATTCTTTATGCCAATGTATGTAGTTAAAAAAGCGTTAACAGGTTCCGGGAAAAAGAAGAAACGCTCATAAGTAATTTTTATATTAAATCCCTTACACAAAATTCAAGACCAATTATACCGTTTAATTCAACTACCCACATTTGTGAGAGCAGTTGAATTATTAAACATAATACCACTGATTATACCATAAAAATACTCAAAATGAGTATTTACAAATAACCACAATAAGTTTATATTATATGAAACAAATCAAGGAGTCTAGAATGATTATTAAGCGGATAGTGTGTTTGTGCATTTGTATATCGGTTACAGGCATTTTACAAGCACAGTACAATCCAGATAACCACGTTGTAACCATCTCCAAGTATTACCTAAAAGCTATGAAAGATATTGAAGATGGGTCAAGTGAAGAACGAAAAGAGTCATTTGAAGAAGAAGCAAAGAAGATGAACCCTCTAAAAGAAAAATTGATCAGTTCAATGGTATTAGGTCATTACTGGTCAGGTGCATCTAACGAAGTTGTGGAACTCAATGAATGGCATCCATTGCTGATGCAGATGAAACGATACGGACCACAGCAGACACCAGGAAAAAAGCATGGCGAAAGGATGAAGACCGGGAAGAATTCATGAAAAAATTCAATAAGTATTGGGTCGGTAAGCATACAGATGTTGCGATTCTGGAATTAAATATGGATTATTTGAAGCGGTCATCACGCAAGCACAAAGAAGATACATTTGTTACGATCGTTCAATATACTCTTGTACCTCTTTCAACAGTGGAAGATGGATCTGCTGAAGAAAGAAAAGAATTGCAGCAAGCATTTTTTGATAACATCGTTAAAAAAGATGGCACCATTATCAGTTATATGTATTTACAGCATTATTGGTCCGGTTCAGCTGGCGGTCCGGAAGGTTGGCCGGTCATTGTCATTACTGAATATGCCTCTATTGATGATGCACTGGATGAAGATAATAGCGCTCTTTGGGAAGCGGCTTGGCCGGATGAAGAAGAACGAAAAGCATACAGTAAAAAACTATTTGCTTACTGGGGTGGGCATAAAGACCTAGGTTTACATACCAAAAAGGTCAACTTAAGTAAATAAATAAAAC
>JGI26061J44794_1000674_pt1 | contig 14912 bp, 13 predicted proteins | sample MarorgKNORR_S2LV_5_FD_44794 | JGI IMG/M metagenome (IMG submission 44794) | reverse complement strand
AACTTTCCCAAATCTTCCACTCGACATGCTGCCAGTAATCCATCCCGGCGCGTTTCAACCGACTGTCGTCCAAGTCGAAACCAAGTGGCTCGATCAAGTGCAGCTTCGTTTGCGTCACCGAGCAAAGCCGCCCGATGTTCCCCGTGTTGGGCGGTATCTCGGGCTCGACCAACACAATATTCATCCCGCAACCCGGACGGCTCACCGCTTGGCCTTTCCCTTGCGGTAATAAACTTTCCACAACACCAAGCCGTGCGGCGGCGCCGTCATGCCAGCCCTCGAGCGGTCGCACGATTTCAAAATATCACGAACATCGCTTGGCTTGAGTTTGCCGGTTCCGACCTCGACCAGTGTCCCGACGATGCCGCGGCACATCTTGTACAGGAAACCGTCGCCCTCGATGACCCACATCAGCAGCGATTCTTTTTTATAGATTTTGCACGCAGTCACCGTGCGTACCGTCGAGCGCATTTCGTACTCGCGCTTCACGGCAAAAGCACGAAAGTCCCGCTTGCCGACAAAGTGCTTCGCCCCTCGTTGCATGCGCTCAAGGTCCAACTCGCGCGGCACGTGCCAAGCGGTGTTGTTTTGCAGCGGATCCATCGCGGGATGATTCCAAACGCTGTANCGNTACTGCTTGCCGCTGGCATCAAACCGCGCATGGAAGGTCATCGGCACGCGCTTGGCCTCCATCACCCGCACGTCATTCGGCAAAAATGCGTTCAGCGCCAAGCGCAGCTTGCGTTCCTCAATCCGATATTCGGCCTTCAGCACCTCCACGTGTGCCACCATCCCGCGCGCGTGTACGCCGGTGTCCGTACGGCTCGAGCTGTGAATCCGTTTTACGCTCGGGAAAAGCCGTTGCAGCGCCTCCTCAATTTGCTGCTGGACGGTCACGCCGTTTTTCTGCACTTGCCACCCCTTGTAATGAGTGCCGTCGTACGCAACGGTCAGCTTTAGTTTCAGCTTGTCCATGGCGTTCAGGCCAAGCTATCCAGATAACTTTGCAGCAAGATTGCCGCCGACATCGAATCGACATTTTGGCGCTTCTTCTTTTTCTTTACTCGTCCCTGTGTGAGTGACCGATTGGCCATTACCGAAGTCAACCTCTCGTCCCATGTCTTGATCGGCACGGTGATGCTGTTTTTCAGCACCGCCTCAAACTCCCGCACTTTCATCGTTGCCTCGCCGTAACTGCCGTCCATGTTTCGCGGCATGCCCAACAGGATCAACTCGACCTCGTACTCCTGCAGCAATTCCTTCAACCGATCGAGAAACCCGGAAAACGGTTCCGCCGGGATGAACTCGAACGGTTGCGCGATTATCTTTAACTCATCGCTCATCGCGATGCCCATCCGGACGGTGCCGTGATCTATGCCCAGTACACGCATGAATTTAAAGCGACCTCATCACCTTGGCCGCTGCTGCGACGGTTTTTTCAATCGACGCATCATCGTGCGCCGCCGAGATGAACCCAGCCTCGAACTGCGACGGGGCAATGTAAACCCCCTCATCCAGCATTCCGTGAAAATATTTCCCGAACCGGTCGCGGTCACATTGCATCGCCTCGGCCATGTTATGAACCGGCGAGTCGGCGAAATAGCAGCACGACATCGAGCCGATACGCTGCAACTGAACCGCAACACCGGCATCCTGCGCCGCCTTGGCCAAGCCGTCCGCCAGCGCTTGGCCAAGCGCCTCAATCTTTTCGTAAACCGAACCGTCCGCCAACGCCTCAAGCACGGCCACACCGGCGGCCATGGCCAAGGGGTTGCCGCTCAGCGTCCCCGCTTGGTACACCGGCCCGTCCGGCGCGAGGCAATCCATAATCTCACCCCGACCGCCAAACGCTCCGACCGGCAAGCCGCCGCCGATGACTTTGCCGAAACAGCTCAAGTCCGGCGTGATGCCAAACCGCCCCTGCGCCCCGGCCAAGCCCAAGCGNAAACCGGTCATCACCTCGTCAAAAATCAAAAGCGACTCATGCGCGGCGGTGATTTCCCGCAGGAATTCCAAGTACCCATCGCGCGGCAAATACAATCCGGCGTTGGCCGGCACCGGCTCCAAGATTATCCCGGCAATATCCGGGCCGTGTTCCGCGAAAGCACCGCGCACCGTCTCCGCATCGTTGAACGGCAGCACGATCGTTTGGCTGGTGAACTCCGGCGGCACACCGGCGCTGTCCGGTTGGCCAAGCGTCAACGCGCCCGAGCCGGCCTTGACCAACAGCGAGTCAACGTGGCCGTGATAGCAGCCCTCGAACTTGATGATTTTGTTGCGCTTGGTGAAGCCACGGGCCAAGCGAATCGCCGACATCGTCGCCTCGGTGCCGGAGTTGCACATCCGCACTTTCTCCACCGACGGCACGGCGTTGACGACCAACTCCGCCATGCGAACCTCGAGCGGATTCGGGATGCCAAAACTCGTCCCGTGCTCGGCCGCTTTTTGCACCGCCTCGACAACCACCCTCGGAGCGTGCCCCAAAATCGCGGGACCCCAAGTGCCCACGTAATCGATGTACTCATTGCCGTCGGCGTCCCAGACCGTGGCGCCGTTGGCGCGCACCGCAAAAAACGGATTGCCACCGACAGCGCGAAAGGCGCGCACGGGGGAGTTCACCCCGCCGGGGATGCACTGCAACGCTTTTTCAAAAAGAGACTGTGATTCTGCGCTCAACCGCATGCGGCGACAAAATACCGACTCCCCATCCAAACGCACGCGGAAAGTGCAAAATCAGTCGTCGGCCGTGCCGGTTTCCAGCAAATAATCGGCGATGTGAAGGGCGCGGATGTGATGCGCGCCGGCTTTGCGGAGGCCGGACTGGATTTGAAGCAAGCACCCGGGATTCGTCGTGACGACCACCTCCGCGCCGGAGTCGATGATGTTTTGCACTTTGCGTTTTTGCAGGCGGCTGGCCATTTCGGGTTCGGTCAAGTTGTAGCTTCCGGCGCTGCCGCAGCAGAGATCCGACTCGGCAAGCTCGACGAGTTCTCCGCCCGACTTGGCTTTCACCAACTCGCGTGGCTCGGTCGTGATCCCCTGCGCATGGGCCAAGTGGCAGGCGTCGTGATAGGTGACTTTCTCTCGCGAACCGCAAGCCGCGAGCCGGGAAACGTCAAGCCAACTCACCAAATCCTTCACCTTGGCGCTGAACGCTTCGGCTCGTTCCGCCCAAGCGGGGTCGTCTTTGAGCAACTCGCCGTATTCGACGAGCGTCGATCCGCAGCCAGCGGCGTTGATGATGATTGCGTCGAGCGGTTCATTCTCGAACGCCGCAATGTTGCGCCGCGCACAATCCCTCGCCTTGGCAAGTTGGCCGCTGTGGGCATACAACGCGCCGCAACAGCCTTGCCCCTTCGGCGTGATCACGTCCCATCCGTCGCGGTTGAGCAACTTGACGCTCGATTCGTTCGTGTCGCCGAACATGACCTGCATCACGCAACCCTCGATGAAGCCGACCCTTCCCCTCGCCGCCCCCTTGGCCAAGCGCTCGGCCGACAGCTTGCCCATGGCCAAACGCTGAGGCAGCAGTTCCGTCATTTCCCGGGCAAACTTGGGCAGCAAAAAGCCAAGGCGAAAAAAACGAATCAAGCGCACCGGCAGCAAGGCCAGTCGCATCCGCCACGGAAACGGAAAAACCTGCTCGATGACGAGCCGACGCAAAACCCATTGGAACAGGCCGCGTCGGTGGTGTTTCTCGATATGATCGCGCGTCTCCTCGAGCAGCGACCCGTACTGCACGCCGCTTGGGCAGGCGGTCTCGCAGGCGCGGCAACCGAGGCACAAATCGATGTGGCGCACCGCTGTTGACTCCACGTCCAATTGGCCCGACTGCATGGCGCGCATGAGATAAATCCGGCCACGCGGCGAGTCGTTTTCGTTACCCGTTTCGAGGTAAGTCGGGCAGGACGAGAGGCACAGCCCACAATGCACACAGGCCAGCGCCTTGGTTTCATCGAGAAATTGGCCAACCGCGCTCATCCGGCCAGCACTCCTTTCGGGTCGAAAATCGCCTTTACCCTTTTCTGCAAATCCGGCGACGGTGCTTCGCTCGGTATTGCGCTGGCGTGATAAATCACACCGTTTCCCGCGCGGGCAACGAACGGTTCATCGCTCAAATTCCGCAATGCCGAAATCAAGTTCCCCGGAGCGAGTGATGAAAAATTGGGAGCCGTTTGGCGGAATCGAGCGTCGTAATCGAGCGATGCCTCAGCGGCAAAACCAAGCGCGTTCGCAGCGTCCGACTGGGTCTCGACATCGGCGCTTGGCCCTGCGAAGCCTACGACGAGGGTGACCGGCTCGCCGTCGATTCGGTGCAGGTCTAGCACCATTGGTTGCAGATCGGACGCCCAAATTTTCTCGAGCAGTTCCTCCGCTTGGCCAAGCGAATCGCAGCGCTTGGCCAAGTGCGCCTCCGCTTCCGGCATTGGCAGCAACTTGAACGCCGCCTCGACGATGACGCCCAATTCATTTTTCGCACCGACGAACAACCGGCACAGATCGAACCCCGCAACATTCTTCACCACCTTGCCGCCGTTGCGGATCAACCGCCCGTCCGGCAGCACCACAGCCAAGCCGATGAGCCAGTCGCGGATCGTGCCGTAACCGAAGCGCCTCGGGCCGTTTAAGTTGTTTGCCAGCAATTCGCCGATTGTGACGGTTTCCGGATGCGGCGGGTCGATCGGCAGCCATTGGTTGGCCTTGGCCAAGCGCGACTGAAATTCCGCCAGAGTCATCCCTACCTGCGCTATCGCCGTCATGTCCTCCGGCACATGCTCGACGAGTTCAGCGACAGCCTCCAGTGACACTCCGCCAACCCGCTGCGATTGCGGCAGCAATTCCTGCAACTCTGCAATGGAATTTGGCTCGAGTGTCATGCTGTAATTTGTGCTCTTTGGGCGAACTCGGCGCAGCGCTTTGCGCCGGGGAACATTTTGTGGGGGTTGCAGCGCTTGTCCGGGTCGAAGACTCGGCGCAATTGTTGCATGGCGTCGAGGTCGTCCTTGCTAAACTGCTTCGCCATAAAGTCGATTTTCTCGGCGCCGATGCCGTGCTCGCCGGTGACGCTGCCGCCGAGCTCGATGCATTTGTCGAGAATGTCGTGCCCCGCCTGCAACGCCCGTTTCACTTGGTCGGGTTCGCGCTCATCGTACAGGATCAGCGGGTGGATGTTGCCGTCACCGGCGTGGAAGACGTTGGGGATTCGCAGTTCGTACTTGTCGCTGACGGAGCGGATGAAACGCATAATTTCCGGCAGCTTGCTCCGGGGCACGACGCCGTCCTGCGTGACGTAGTTGGGGCTCAGCCGACCAATCGCACCGAAGGCGCGTTTGCGGCATTTCCACAAGGCGGCGCGCTCGGCATCGTCCTTGGCCAAGCGCACTTCGCTGGCGTTGTTTTGGAGGCAAACCTCCTCGACGCGCTTGGCCTGTTGCTCGACGCCCTTGGCCAAGCCGTCCAACTCGACGATCAGCACCGCCCCGGCATCGAGCGGGAAGCCGAAGTGGTACGCTTCCTCAAGCGCTTGGGTGATGAGTTGATCCATCATCTCCAGTGCGGCCGGCACAATCCCCGCGGCGATGATGCCGCTCACCGCTTGGCTGGCCTCGTCCACACTTTCGAAAACACAGAGGAAGGTTTTGAACGCCGGGGGTGTTTTCATGAGGCGAACCAACACCGTCGTCACAACGCCGAACATGCCCTCCGAGCCGATCGCCGCACCGCGCAGGTCGTAGCCCCCGACCTCCTCGCCGCCGTCCGGCTCGGCACCCAGCCATTCGATCGTGCCGTCCGGCAGAATCATCTCGTAGCCGAGGACGTGGTTGGTGGTGACGCCGTTTTTCAGCGTGTGCGGCCCGCCGGAGTTGGTGGCGATGTTGCCGCCGATCGTGCAGGCGGTCTGGCTCGACGGATCCGGAGCGTAAAACAAACCGTGCGCCGACGCATCACGGGTGATCCAGGCGTTGACGCAACCGGCCTCGACGAGTGCGCGGCGGTTGCGCGGGTCGATGTTCAGCACCCGGTTCATTCGGGTGAGTGCAATCATCACGCCGCCATCGACCGCCAACACGGCGCCGCTGAGGCTGGTGCCGGCGCCGCGCGGGATGATGGGCACGTCCATCTCGGCGCACAGCCGAACGACCGCTGCCACTTCCTCTGTGGATCGGGGGAGCACAACTGCCGTCGGGGAGTTCCGTTGAAGCGTGTATGCGTCGCACTCGTACACCACGAGTTCCCGCTCATCGGCAAGCACGGCATCTTTGCCAACGATCTTGGCCAAGCGGCGGGTGAGTTGTTCTTTGTTTGGCTCGCGGTTCATGCTCATTGGCCAAGTGCATGAGCGTTTTTACCGCGCTTGGCTACTCCGCCCCGCCCAAGCTCTCAATCATAACAATCAGAGGCAGGAACATGGCGATCACGATGCCGCCGACGATCACGGCGAGGAAAACAATCATGATCGGCTCGATCAACGAGGTGAGGGATTCCACGGCGCGATCAACTTCTTCATCGTAAGTGTCAGCGATTTTCTCGAGCATCTGTGGCATGTCACCGGTTTTTTCGCCGACATCCACCATGCTGATAACCATCGGGGGGAACACGCGGGAGGCATCCAGCGGCGCGACGATGGTTTCACCCTCCCTAACGCTGTCGTGGACGGCCTGAACCGCGCGCGCCACAACCACGTTGCCGGAAGTGTCCTTGACGATATTGAGCGCCTGAAGAATCGGCACACCGGAATTGATTAGAGTGCCGAGCGTGCGTGCAAAACGGGCAATCGCCACCCGCTCCACCACGGGGCCGATGACAGGAAAAAGCAGGCTCATTTTGTCGAGGATGTAACGGCCGAAGTTCGTCCGGCCAATCATCGAAAATGTGAAAAAACAGGCGAAAGCTCCGCACATTGTACCCATGGCGTTCAAGCGAACGGTGTCACTAATGGCCAGCACGAACTCGGTAAAGTCCGGCAGTCCGTCTTTGCCCAACATATCGGCGAATACGTCTTTGAATTTCGGGATGACGAATACCAAAAGGATGCCCATGATCACCACCGCAACCACCAACACGGCGATGGGGTAAAACATGGCGGCCTTGACCTTGCCTTTAATTTTCATGGCCTTTTCCATGAACATGGCCAAGCGGTCAAGAACCACCTCAAGCACACCACCCAACTCACCCGCCTTGACCATGCTGACGAACAGCTTGTTGAAAACTTTGGGGTGCTGGGCCAAGCCCTCGGAGAACGTGCCGCCGCCCTCAATCACCTCGGATAACTCACCCAAAACGCGCCTCAAAGTGACGTCCTTTTCCTGCTTCTCAAGCACCTTGAGTCCGGTAAGAAGCGGCAAGCCGGCGGATGTCAACTGGGCTAACTGGCGGGTGAAGATTGTGAGAATCTTTTCCTTAACCCTGCCCCCCATGCCGGGGATGCTGAGCTCCATCTGCCCAAAACCTTTCTTTTTGCCTTTCTTTTTGCCTTTCCCGCGCTTGGCCTTCTTGGGGTTGACCTTGGCTTTTTCCACCTTGGTGGGGGCCAAGCCCATCTCCTGCAACCGAGCCAATGCTTCGGCCTGACTGGCGGCGGGCAGTTCGCCCTTCTCAGTCTTCCCACTCTTGGTGTTAACGGCTTCGTATTGAAAGGTGGCCATGAATACGTCCTGTTATTTTATGATGTGTAACGGAGCACCTCTTCCACGGTCGTATCACCATCGTAGATGCCGCGCAAGCCATCTTGCCGCAGAGTGCTCATGCCCAGTTCAACGGCTTTTTGGCGGATGACGATGGTGGGGGCGCTTTCGTTGATCAACTCACGAATCTGCTCTGCAATGACTAAAAACTCAAAAATACCCCGCCGTCCGGAATAACCGGTGTCGTGACACGAGGAACAACCACGACCGTAATGAAACTTGGTGTCGGTTGAATCGCTTTGCTTTAAGCCCAGTTCTTCCAGTTGGTTATCCGTCGGCTCGAACGGACTGATGCATTTTTTGCAAATAGTTCGGATGAGACGCTGGGCAAGCACACACAGCAAGGATGATGAGATTAGAAACGGCTCTACACCCATGTCCAAAAGACGGGTGACAGCGCCCGCAGCATCGTTGGTGTGCAGAGTGCTGAGAACCAAGTGACCCGTCAGCGATGCTTGAATGGAAATCTGCGCGGTTTCGAGATCTCGCATCTCCCCGACCATGATAATGTCCGGATCCTGCCGCAGGAAAGCGCGCAAGCCAGCAGCAAACGTCATTCCGATGGCTTCCTTGACTGGAACCTGCATGATGCCGTCAATGTCGAACTCGACCGGATCCTCCACTGACAAAATCTTGTCGCCGATGGAGTTCACCTCGTGAAGCGTGGAATACAGGGTGGTGGTTTTGCCGCAGCCTGTCGGGCCGGTCACGATGAAAATCCCGTTGGGGGTTTTTGCGATTTCCTTGATTCGGATCAGCATGTCATCCGGAAAGCCAAGGGCATCCAAATCCAGCGTGATGGCTTCGCGATCCAGCACACGCAACACGACCGATTCACCGAACTGTGTTGGCAAGCAGGACACACGCAGGTCGATCTTTCGGCCGTCAGGCATGATGCGAGGGATACGCCCGTCCTGCGGGCGACGACGCTCGTCCGGCTTGAGATCCGCCATGACCTTGATACGGCTGACCACGTTGGTGGCCAAGCTCTTTGGCGGACTTGTCAACTCGTAGAGCGCTCCATCAACACGAGCACGAATTCTGAAATCATTCTCGAACGGCTCGAAATGAATATCGCTTGCACGGTCACCGATGGCCGTTACCAACACGGCATCCACAAAGGCCGCGATATCCCGTTCATCCCCCGAGACATCGATTTTCTCGATGTCCTCCTCATCCGCACTATCTTCGGAGGAGTCGATACCCATCTCCTTGAGAATNTCCTCAAACGCGGCTCCTCCGGCCACTGCATCCGCCTCATCCTCACCGTAGTGCTCTTTGACAGCAGCCTCGATCTGGGCGGGGTCAGCCACAACCACCTGAATGTCCAAGCCGGTGGTAAAACCGATCTCGTCGATCGCGGCGGGGTCAAGCGGATCAAGAAAAGCCACCTGCAACGTCGGGTCAAAATAGGATACTGGGATGCACTTGTGCTGCTTGGCCAAGCCGGACGGCAACAGCTTGATCAATTCCGGGGTGATCATGGCATCGCCGAGATCCATCGACTCTGCCCCGAGGTGATCACACAAAGCCTGAATGATCCTGTCGGAGTCCAGATAGCCCAAGTCCACCAAGGCTTGAAACGCGGTCACCCCCTTGGTTTCCACCTCACCGGCAGCCTCCTCAATCTGGAACTCGTCCAAAAGGTTCAGATCCGCGATCAACGACAGAAGCGGTATGGACAAATAGTCCGCCATCAGACGTCTTCCTCCTCCTCATCAGCCGCCATCCCGGCCTGCACGCTCCGAAGCTTNTCCATGATGCTTCCCGGGTCTTGTGACTTGGTGATGACCTCTTCCTCGCTTATCAAGCCTTCTTGATATTTCTCCAACAGGAACGAATCCAAGTTCACCATCCCGTACTTGGCGCCGGTTTGAATATCGGAATTGATCCGGTAGGTTTTATTGTCACGAATCAGCGCGGAAATCGACGGGGTCAGGTTCATGATCTCGAACACCGCCACTCGGCCCGGCTTGTCAGCACGCGGACAGAGCAACTGTGAAATCACCGACACCAACACCGTGGAAAGCTGGATGCGAATAGTGTTCTGCTGGTTGGTCGGGAAGGCGTTCACGATACGGTCGATGGTCTTGGCTGCCCCGGTCGTGTGCAGCGTGCCAAACACCAAGTGACCCGTTTCCGCTGCTGTGATGGCAGACTCGATCGTCTCCAAATCCCGCATCTCGCCCACGAGAATAATGTCGGGATCCTGCCGCAGGACACGCCGCAGCGCTTCACCGAAACTCGGGACATCCACATGCACCTCACGCTGGGTGATGAGCGCGTTTTTGTGGTNGTGATAAAACTCGATGGGATCTTCAACGGTAACAATATGGACATCGTCACGTTCCATGTTGATGATGTCAATCATCGAGGCCAGCGTGGTGCTCTTGCCGGAGCCGGTCGGGCCGGTCACCAGACACATGCCACGAGGCTTGTACAACATCTCCTTCACCGAGGGCGGCAACCCGATCTGCTCGAAAGTCAGCAGCGTTGTTGGAATCTGCCGTAGTACGGAAGCAAACCTACCCTTCTCTTTGAACACACTGACTCGAAACCGGGCCATGTCTCCAAACGCAAAGGCAAAGTCCGCCCCGCCGCGCTCTCGAACCTCCTGTACATTTTCATCGGATGTGATGGAGCGCATCAACTCTTCGGACATCTCATTGGTGATGGCCGGGCCATCCACTTTTTGCAAAATCCCGTGTAGCCGAATAGCTGGTGGTATACCCACCCGGATGTGGAGGTCGGATGCGCCCTCCTTAACCACAAGGTGCAACAGGTCTGACATTGAGTATGACATAGCTACTTCAGGTAAAATTAATCCTCGTCGCCCACCGTGACGCGCAACACTTCATTCGCCGTGGTCATGCCGGCGACCGCTTTGCGGGCGCCATCCTCACGAAGCGTACGCATGCCCACCTCGCGGGCACGCTTGCGCAACTCCGTGTTCGTAACCCTGTTTACAATCATCTTTCTACTTTCATCATCCACAACGAACACTTCAAACAAGCCAAACCGGCCCTTGTGGCCGGTGCCGTTGCACTTGTCGCAGCCTTTCCCGGCCAAGAAATTGGGATCCTTTATATTGTCCGGATCGAGACCAAGCGCCAACAACTCACTTCGCTCTGGGGTAGTCGACGCCTCACATTTTGGGCAAATCTTCCGAACCAAGCGCTGCGCCATGAGACACCGGGTGGCGGAGGCGATCAAGAACGGTTTCACGCCGATATCCGTCAACCGGGTCACCGCAGAAGGCGCGTCGTTGGTGTGAAGTGTGGAGAAAACCAAATGGCCGGTCAACGAAGCATTTATGGCGATGGACGCCGTCTCGTAATCACGAATCTCACCCAGCATCACCACGTTCGGTGCCTGACGCAACATCGCCCTGAGAGCGTTGGCGAACGTCAAATCCACCGCTGTGTTCACCTGCACTTGGTTGATCCCCTCGAGCAGATACTCGACCGGATCCTCCACGGTGATAATTTTTCGATCCGGCTTGTTGATATAGTTCAGGCAGGAGTAAAGCGTGGTGGTTTTCCCCGAGCCGGTCGGGCCGGTCACCAGCAGGATGCCGTCGGGCAACTGGATCAACTTCTCGAATGTCAGCTGGTCATCCGCCAAAAAACCGAGCTGGCCAAGTCCGAGCTTCAGTCCCTCCTTGTCCAACAGCCGCATGACGATGCTCTCGCCGTGCGTTGTCGGGAGGCAGNTGACACGCAAGTCAATCGATTTGCCGCCGACGTTCGCCTGAATACGACCGTCCTGCGGAACGCGTTTCTCGGCAATGTCCATCTCGGACATAATCTTCAAACGACTGATCACTGCGGCCTGCAACCGCCTTGGCGGCGATTTCTGCTCGTGGCAAACCCCGTCAATCCGGTAACGCATCCGAAACCGCGCAGCCAATGGCTCGAGATGAATGTCCGACGCGCCCATCCGGAACGCCTCCACAATCATGGTATTCACCAGCTTGATGATCGGGGTGTCCGCATCGACGGCATCGCCGTCCTCCTCCACGTTCACTTCCCCAAGCGTGCTGATCTGTACGTCCCCCTCGGTGATGTCCTGGATCAGTTTGCTGACACTGTCATCCTTGGCCGCCCCGTAATATTGCTTGAGGGCATCCTCAATCTCATCCTCATCGGCAACACTAATCTTCACCTCCTTGTTGAGCGCTTGGCCAAGCGCGTCGATCGCATCAAGGTCAGAAGGGTCAGACATCGCCACGGTGACGCTCAAGTCGTCTTGATACAACGGCACCACTTTGTACTGGTGCGCCACAGACCGTGGAACCGAGGAGATCACGTCGTCCTCAATCGTCTGCTCAGCGATCTCCACAAACTCCGCACCAAATTGCGCCGCCTTGGCTTGGGACACTTGGATCGCCATAACCACACCCTTGGTGATGAGAGTATCGACAACCCCTTCCCCGCTGGACATGGCCTCGTCCTCGGCGAGGGCGCGCTCCTCGTCCGTCACCACACCCATCTCGGTCAGTGTTTCCAGTAAATAGTCGTCTCGTGCAGACACAGTCTTAATTCAGGGGCGTTTCAACCCCAAAGAGCGGGGCAGCTTATCCTCATTGAAAACAAAGTAAAAGCAGACAAAAAATCTTCAGGCGAACCCCAACCGCCTCGAGAAGGGCGCAAAGGGCTACCCGAAGCACCACGGTCAGCCAAGTCTTAATTCACTTTTTTATCCCGGCGAGGCAGCAAACCAAGCGCTCCCGAAGCCGGGAGATCATGTCCAGATTGCCTCCCGGTGCCATTTACGCCACTCTCCCCCCAGTCGAACTTGGCCAGTCGCTTGGCCAAGCCAGCGCATGGAGCCTCCTCTTCAACTAGTCATCGGGATCGATGGTGGTGCCACTTACAGCCACGGAGTGGCAGCAACGCACGACGGCCGAGTTCTCGCGGTCGTCCACTCCGCGTCAATGAACTTCACCGGCTCCTACCAAAAGGAAGTCCGGCGTCGAGTCAATGAGATCCTCCGCGACCTCGAGTTGCAACTGCCCTTCGCCAACGAATTTACCCATTACGCTGTCTCGGCGTCTGGCATTTTTAATGATGCCACAGCCGACCAAAAGGAAAAGCTCTGCGGGAAAACCTATCCTTGGAAACGAACCCGCCTCGTGGGCGACTCCATCGCCGCGTTTCAGGGCGCGACGCTTGGCCGGCCCGGCGTGCTCGTCATTTGCGGAACCGGTACCAGCATCATTGCCTGCAACAAAGAGGGATCATTCACCCAACTGGGGGGATGGGGGCCGTTGCTCGATGACGTCGGCAGCGCCTACTGGATTGCGCTGAAATGCGTTCGCGCCGCCATCGCGGAGTTCGAGCAAACCGGCCCCAAGACCGCGATTACAGCGGCCCTTTGCGAGTGGTATGAAATCAAAAACGTGCAGGGATTGATCCCGGTGATTTACCATCCCGAATTCACCCGCGACAAATTTGCCATCCTTGCCGCTCGACTGGACAAGGAGATCGGCACAACCGACCCGGTTTACAAGCAGATCTGCCGCGAAGCTGGCGAAGCCGTCGGCAACCTCGCCCTCCAAGCCGCCGAGAAATCTGGGCTGGACACCTCACCGCTGCCGCTCTTTTTTTCCGGCGGCGTCCTCCAGTTCAACCGGGAGGCAATGAAGTCATTCGAGGCGACCGTCCGCAGCAAACATAAGGTGATGCTCAGCCAACCCCGGCTACCAACCGTACTCGGCGCAGCCATGCTCGCCCTGCGGGAAGCCAAAGTCGAAATCACCGACAGTCTCGTGAGCCAACTCGATACAACCTACAAAAACGTCAACGAGCTACTCTCCAATTGATGCCGCAGCGGCAGCACGAATAAGCCGCTTCTCCCCCGGTCAGATCGCCTCCTCGTATTCGATTTCCTCCGCCCAATCCCCAATCTTCAGAATGTTCCGAACCTTCCGCCGCTCATAACGGTGCTGCTTCGCCTTACCCGGTTGGGCTTGCGCCTGATGAAAAGGATGCTCCTCGCTGACGAGGCCGGAAACGACATCGGTATTTTTTTTCATGATTGTTGATGGGTGTAAGGAAGAAAGCGTCGGGGAAAAAGTGGACAAACCGCGCTCACTTGATGCAAGCCTCTCCCCAGTATGTATCAGATTACACATAACAAACGGTTACAGGCATTGACTCTTCCGCCGCGAAAACGTTCGAAAAAATCAGGAAGAAAATTGAAACGCCCCGGAGCGCCACTCGTCAAGTGACTCCGCCGCAATAATATCCATTCCCAAGCCGCAAAAAGCCGCCTCCACTTCGCCAAACTGCTCCTCCAAAATCCCAGCCAAAACCAACCGCCCAGCCGGCCNCAGCCAAGACGCCAACTTGGCTTTTTCAGCAACCAGCAATTCGGANATCAAATTGGCGCAAATTACGTCAAACCCCATCCCTCCCGGCGGCATTTCCGTCAAATCCTGCTCCTCAAACGCCAGCGCTTGGCCAAGCCCATTTTGTTCCGCGTTTCGCCGGGCCACGTCCACCGCCACCGGGTCAAAGTCCCACGCCTCCACCGGGTCATAACCCAGCTTGGCCGCCGAGATGGCCAAAATCCCCGACCCCGTGCCCACATCGAGCAGACTCTTCCCGCCGCCGACCGGCATGCACTCCGCCAACTGCTCGAGACAAAACAACGTCGTCGCGTGGTGCCCCGTCCCAAAGCTCATCCCCGGATTCAATATCACCACCGCTTGGCCAAGTTTCGGCTCGGTCACCTCCCACTCCNGCTTCACCAGCAACCGGTCGCCCACCTCGATCGGGCTGAAATGTTTCTTCCACGACTCCGACCAATCCTCGCGCTTCACCCGCTCGACCGCCCAATCCCCCGCGCCCACATCCAAACCGGCGGCGCGCAAGATTTCCAGCCCTTGGCCAAGCGACGCCTCCTCGGCCGGGTCAACCGAATCACGCTGGAGATAAACCGTGACCTTGGCCACGCTCGACCCGTCCTCCGACCAAACCGACGCCGTCGTCCCAAAGACCGATTCCAGCAACGCCCCCACCGACTCCCCCGCCTCCGGCGTCGTCACCACCCAAACCGAAACAATCTGTTCCAACCCCCCGCTCACACCTCGCCGTTGTTACCCAGCCATAGCCAAGGGGCGAAGTTGTGCAGCTTGATTTCTGCTCGGTTCGAGCGGTGCTCGATGACGGTCAGGCTGGCGAAGTCGACCTCGAAGCGATCCATTTTCGAAAACGGCTCGTC
>JGI26061J44794_1000673_pt1 | contig 14918 bp, 14 predicted proteins | sample MarorgKNORR_S2LV_5_FD_44794 | JGI IMG/M metagenome (IMG submission 44794) | reverse complement strand
TCGCGGCTGGCGCTACGCCTGCGGCTCCCGCTTCCAGCGGCAGCCTGCTTGCAGCAGCTGCGCTAGGGGCGGTGGCGATGCTGGGCGCGCTGGCACTGCGGCGGAGGCCGGATTGAATCCGGCTGGACCCGGCAGCCTTTCGCATACCCCGCTCTCGGGCGGTGACCGGCGCAAGCGCGCGACCGGCGTGGCGGCGCTCGCCGNGGTCTCGTTCCTGCTTCTGGCGCTGATTGCGTCGCCGCAGGGTGGCTCCGCCACCAGCTCGCTGGTGATGGTGACCGCCAGCGAACTCGAGAAGGAGGTGCCGGCGGGCGAGTCGGTCGGCTTCATCATCATCTTCAGCAACGGTGACAGCGAGCAGTCAAGGACGCTCGAGCTGGCGCACCAGTTCATGGACGGCGAACCAGGGGACTGGAGCGCGTGGTGGACCACTACTGATGACACGCCGGTCAGCAACGGTACGCTGCATTCCATCAACGCCGGCGGCATCCTGCAGTTCCACCTCTANGTTGAGGCGCCCGCCGGTTCGGCCGGCAGCAGCCGCAGCGTCTGGGCGTTCGCCTGGGAGGGGGCGGTCGAGGAGGCGGAGCGCAACCAGACCATGCGTCCTTCGGGTTCGCCGCTGCTGCTGGCGGTGAACTCTGGAAAGCCGTACGGCGCCGAACTGGAGCTGGAGGCGGCATCGGCCATCATCTACCAGGAACAGCCTTCGACCTTCGACTTCACGCTGCGCTCGACCGGCGTTTACTCGGATGACTACACGCTCGCCATCGGCGACGCGACTACCCTTCCGGCAGGGTCGGTGAGCCTCACGGGCACCAGTGGCCGGCTGAAGGGGAGCTACGACGCTGTCTCGGCGCAGGACCACACGGCGGCCGGGACCTTCACCGTGAGCCCTGACCGGAACCTGCTGCCGGGCGACTACACCCTGGAAATTGAAGCATCGTTCGACAGTGGTGTGACCGCCAGCGCCCAGATGGCGCTCACTGCCCCGGTGCCCGATTTCGGCTTCGTCGCCGGCTCGTTCCGGATTACAAGCACTACCGAGGTCAAGTCAAACGAGCCGGTCAGTTTCGAGGTCAGGGTGACCAACACCGGTGGCAACGTCGATGTGAATGGCGCTTTCACCGAGTCAATCGAGGTGCGCGCCGGCGGTGACAGCCTCGGCCAGCAGAGCAGTTTCGTCACCAGCCTCAANCATGGTGAGGAGGCGCGCGTCAGTTTCGTGCTGACGCCGACCAATGGTGGAGNGCTGGAAATCAAGCTCGAGATTGACCCGCAAGGCGAAGTTGTCGAGAAAGATGAAAGCAATAACGTGATGCTACAGTCGCTCTCGGTCGAGTCCCCGCCCGAAGAGAAGAAAGAAGACGGCGGACTGATTCCAGCGCCCGGCCTCTTTGCGGCCGCCGCCGGCATCGCGCTCGTTGCCGTGCTGCGCCGCCGCCGTTAAGCTTCGAACACCTTGCCAACAGTGTTGCGCCAGAGCCAGCGCAGCGGGTCGTAGTATTCGTCGACGATCCTCTCCTTGAGAGGGATAATGNCGTTATCGGTAATCTCGATGTGCTCGGGACAGACCTCGGTACAGCACTTGGTGATGTTGCAGTAGCCNATGGCGAAATCGTCGCGTGTCGCGGCGAGGCGGTCACCCTCATCAAGCGGATGCATCTCGAGGCTGGCAATGCGAATCAGGAAGCGTGGACCGGCGAACTCGGGCTGCAGCTCGTGCTCGCGCAGGACGTGGCAGGTATCCTGGCACAGGAAGCACTCGATGCACTTGCGGAACTCCTGCACCCGGTCGACGTCCTCCTGTGCCATGCGGGGGTCGTCGATATCGGGGTGCTGGTAGGGCTGGATGCGCTTGTTGACCTCGTAGTTCCACGAGACGTCGCAGACGAGGTCGCGTACCAGCGGGAACGCTTTCATTGGCTGCACCAGCAGCGGCTCGTCAGCCGGGTAGTCGGAGAGCCGCGTCATGCAGGTCAGTTTAGGCTGCCCGTTCACCTCCGCAGAGCAGGAGCCGCACTTGCCCGCCTTGCAGTTCCAGCGCACCGCCAGGTCTGGCGCGTCGCTGGCCTGGATGCGGTGCAGCGCGTCGAGCACCACCATCCCCGGCTCGAGCGCAACCTCGAACTCTTCGAGCGCGAGGTCGTCGCCGCTGCCGCGCTGGACGCGGAGCTTCATACGGCCTCCTGCGCGACGAATTCCGCCAGCTCCTCCGGCATCTCCGCCAGCGGCGCTCGCACGATGACCATCCCGTCGGCCGCCTGTCGCACGACCAGGTTCACCCGCCCCAGCTCGTCGTCATAATCCGGGAAGTCGAGTCGGGTGTGTGCGCCGCGGCTCTCAGTGCGCTCGAGCCCGGCACGGGCGACTGCCAGCGAGGCGAGCAGCATATTGTGCAGGTCGAGGCAGAGGTGCCAGCCGGGGTTGTAGGTGCGGGGGCCGCTGGCGTGCAGCCCGGAGAGCCGCGCCTGCAATGCTTCCAGCCGGGCGATGCCTGCCTCGAGCACGCTGCCTTCGCGGACGATGCCGACGTGGGCTTCCATGATTTCCTGCAATTCCTGGTGTAGGTGGTACGGGTTTTCGTTTCCGGCCTCGAACGGCGCCAGCGCCGCCGTGCGCGCCGCGTCGACCCCATCGCCCGCTGGTGGCAGCCGGTCGCTGGACGCGGCGAAAGTGGCGGCCGCCTGTCCCGACAGGTTGCCGAAGACCAGCAGGTCGCTCAGCGAGTTGCCGCCGAGCCGGTTGGCGCCGTGCATGCCGGCCGCCGCTTCGCCCGCGGCGTAAAGGCCGGCGACCGATGACGCGCCGGTGGCGGGGTCGACACGCACGCCGCCCATCATGTAGTGCGTCGTGGGTCCGACCTGCATCGGCTCCTTCGTGATATCGAGCCCGGCCAGTTCCTTGAATTGGTGGTACATCGACGGTAGCTTGCGCTTGATGTAGTCGGCATCGCGGCGGTTGGCGATATCGAGGAACGCACCGCCTTGCGGGGAACCGCGGCCCGCCTTGACTTCGTCCATGATGGCTCGCGCAACGACATCGCGGGTGAGCAGCTCGGGCGGCCGCATCGCCCCCTCCTCGCCGCGCAGCCACGCCTCGGCTTCCGCTTCGTCCTTGGCGGTCTCGGCTGCGAACGCTTCGGGAATGTAGTTGAACATGAATCGCTCGCCCTCGGAGTTGAGCAGGATGCCGCCTTCGCCGCGGACGCCTTCGGTGACGAGCGTGCCCTTGACGCTGGGCGGCCAGACCATCCCGGTCGGATGGAACTGGACGAATTCCATGTCTATAAGGTCGGCCCCCACCAGATAGGCGAGCGCGTGGCCGTCGCCCGTGTATTCCCACGAATTGGACGTGACGCGGTACGCCTTGCCGATGCCACCGGTAGCGATAATCACCGCACCGGCAACGAAGAGCAGCAGCTCCCCGTCAGTGCGCCGGTAGGCGAGCGCGCCGGTGACACGCTCGCCACTCTTCAGCAGCCGCGTCACCGTCGTCTCCATCTGCACGTCAACTCCGTCAATATGGATGACGTGGTCCTGCAGCGTGCGGATGATTTCGAGCCCGGTGCGGTCGCCGACGTGTGCCAGCCGAGGGTAGCGGTGGCCGCCGAAATTGCGCTGGTTGATGCGCCCGTCAGGCGTGCGGTCGAAGACCGCGCCCCAGCGTTCGAGTTCGCGCACACGTCCCGGCGACTGCTCGGCGTGCAGCTTGGCCATCTCCCAGTTGCAGAGTCCCTTACCGCCCCTGATAGTATCGCGAAAATGCACTTTCCAGCTGTCACGCTCGTCCATGTTGCCGAGCGCGGCGGCGATACCGCCTTCGGCCATCACCGTGTGCGCCTTGCCGAGCAGCGATTTGGATACCAGCGCCACCTGCGCTCCGGCCTCGGCGGCCGAGATGGCGGCGCGCAGCCCGGCACCGCCCGCTCCCACGACCAGCACGTCGCACTCGACCCGCTCCATCAGAAGAGCCTCACATCTACGATGTAATCCATTGCGCAGAGCCGCACGTAAAGGTCGGTAAAGCAGACCCACGCCAGCGAAAACCACGCCCAGCGCATGTGGCTGCGATTCAGGCAGGAGACGCAGTCCAGCGCTTTCTGCTGCGGCTTCGACCGTAGCGAGATGCGGTCGGCGTAGCCCCCGATGAGGTGGCGCAGCGAGTGGCAGCCGAGCGTGTAGCCCCCAAGCAGGAACGCGTTCAGCCCCAGCACCAGCGTCCCGACACCAATGCCAAGTTCATGGCCGCCATCCGGCGTCGCGAACCAGAGCGCTTCCCACGCGTCCCAGGTCAGGATGACAATGAATCCCAGCGCGAAATAGAGCATGTAGCGGTGCATGTTCTGCAGCAATAGCGGCATCGCGTTCTCACCCGAGTATGAGCTGCGTGGCTCGCCAACCGCGCATGCCGGCGGGTCGGCCCAGAACGACTTGTAGTAGGCGCCGCGGTAGTAGTAGCAGGTCAGCCGGAAGCCGGCCGGCGCCCACAATATCAGGAACGCCGGTGACCACGGCACCACGAGGCCGAGGAACTCGCCCGGCCAGAACGATGGTTTAATCTCGCCGAACAGCTCGGGCGAGTAGAGCGGCGAAAGATAGTTTGCGCCCTCGCCGGCAAAATGATAGTTCGTGCCCTGAAACGCCGCCCAGGTCATGTAGGCGACCGCGGTCGCCAGGCCGAGGAAGACCGCCAGCGGCTGCGCCCACCACCAGTCGCCGCGCGCAGTCGGGAAGAGCCCTTCGTCGCCGGGAATTGCACAGGGTAGAGCCTCCCCGGCAGCGGTCTCGGGAGCCATTGCGCCGCGAAGCGGAGGGGTGTATTTACTGCCCCCGCGCCCAAGCTTAATTTAGGCGCGACAGGGTGGCGCGATAATGCTGCGTGCAACCCTGCTGGCGTTGATGGTGCTGGGCACCAGCCTTGCCGGCTGCCTCAGCCCCGATGATTTTCGCACCAGCCCTGACGATGCCGGCTTCAGCGAATCGGTGCGGCTCGTCATCCCTGAGGACCGCTTCGGCGAGTTCCCGTACGACGTCCGCAATTTCAGTGTCATCTACCCATCGACGATGGAGGCGGTCGACGAGCGCTTCTGGTCGGTCTACGGTACCGTCAACATTGGCCAGAATGACGAGAATAATTTCGGCGGAAACTGCTGCGAGCACTACCTCGCCACNGATCAGGATGGCATCATCTACAACCTCGGCGGCGAATGGCCCTGGTGGTCGACTGACCGCGGGCTGACCTGGCAGGAGTGGGTGCCCCCCGCCGTCAATACCAACCTGGGGTGCGAAGAGGGCCAGTTAGACCCCACGCTTGACCCGGGACTGGGCGAGGGGTCGATTATCCAGGCGCCCAACGGCGACATCCTCGCCATGACCTGGTTTCCGTATCCCAGCATAGATGGTGCTGACCAGTTCTATGCAATCCTGGGCAAGAAGACGAGCCCTACCCAGATTGACTGGGAGTGGTGCTGGAATTCAGTTGATAAGGAACCGTTCTATGACCGTTCCTGGCAGGTGCCCGTCGTGGGACCCATCAACCCGCCCGCTGAATATGCTACCAACAAATGTTCTTCGAATTGCCCTTGGGCCAGTATGGTAGTATCCAATTTCTGGAGCTACAACGAGCAGGGTTACCAGATAAGCGTCGACGGCCTGAATTATCGTCCGATACAGATTCCTGACAGCAATGATGGTGGGCCGGCAGACCTGGAGTTCGACCTCTTTTTTGAGGACCTGGGACCAGAATGGGATTACATGCANCCCCACCGGGAAATGCGGGCTTCGCCAATCCCCTCTGGTGGCTTGCTGTTCCCACGCTGGTACAGCGATGGCAGTAACCTGTTCCTCGANACGAACCTGCAATGGCACAAGCAGACCCTGCCCGGAGGGTTGTTACTTCCTTCCCGTAATCTGGTAATCGACAGTTCCGGTGCGTTGCACAGCGTTTCCTGTAACGAAGCAAACCCCAGCGCCAGGGGGTGCGACGGGACCTTCAACCTGACGCACCAGATCAGCTATGATGGCGGATATACCTGGACAAACTTCACCCACAAATGGCCAGGTTCCCTGTCTGTTTCAGACAACACCTTCGAGTGGGATTTCCAGGCTGACGGTAACCTTGACCTAGCAGTAATTTCCGTGAGGGTCCAGACCGAGAATAATGGAACTGCAAGCGATGTGGACCTGATATACCATATCAGGGATTACAGGGAAAGCATGGAAGCCGATACCATAACCCTCATCGGCCTTGGCGACCTCGACGCCACTTCGGGTGCCGGCAACGATATTCGCTTCGATTTCTCCTCACTGGGCATCCTCCCCGACGGCGGCGTCGTAGTGGCGTACCACGACAGCACCGATGAGAACACCGACCCGATGTTCGCGATTGAACTTGAGCTGCCGGAACTCTACTTCTGAACGCCGGTTATTTCGATAATAATCGGGACAATTCCTTGTAGCGCGTCCGCACAGTCACCTCGGTGATGCCGGCGACCTGCGCGACCTGCTTCTGGCTGCGTGGCTCTCCCGCTTCGCGGCACGCCAAGTAGAGCGCCGCGCCCGCCAGCGCGCCGGGGCGCATCCCCTGGCCGTAGCCCGCGTCGGCTGCCTGCCGCAGTAGCAGGTGCGCCTGCCGGGTGATCTCGTCGGCCAGCTGTAGCTTCTTTGCGAACCGCGGCAGGAAGTCGGCGGCCGCCTGCGGGGCGACTTTCAGCTCGAGCCCGCGCGCAAGCGTGCGGTAGAGTCGCCCCAGCTCGAGCCGCCCCAGTNTCGAAGCGGTGGCAACGTCATCCATCGTCAGCGGCAGCCGCTCCTGCCGTATGGCGGCGTAGGTCAGTGCCGCCGCGACGCTCTCGGTCTGGCGGCCGCGCACCAGCTTGCGCCGCAGCGCCTCGGAGAANAGCTCGAGCGCGGATTCGCGGACGCGAGTTGGCAGTCGCAGCACGTCGGCCAGCCGCTCGATTTCCTGCGAAGCGAGCAGCAGCGTCCGCCCGGGGGTGCCGTGCAGCCGCACCGCCGCCTGCCACTGCTGCAAGGCGTGGTCGGCCACCGGCGCGTTGCCATGCGGGGGCGCGACCGCCGTCTCGCTCGCAGGCTCGGCCGGGGCGGCGGCGAAGCTGTCCCATGCAGGGCCGCCGTCGATGATTTCGCCGCAGCCTTCGCAGCGCAGCAGCCCCTCGCCGTCAGACTCTAGCTCGCGCCCGCCGCATCCGGGGCACTTCATTTACAGAAAAGCTCCCGCCCCAGTAACTGTGTCGCGCGGATGCCTTTCGCGGCGTGCACCGCGACCCACGGCTCCGCGACCGGCCCGAACAGGTCGCTGACGCGCCCCACTCTGCGGCCGCGCGCATCGCTGACGGGCGTGCCGGGCTCGATTTTCTTTTCGACCGGCAGCAGTAGCTCGCCCCGGTCGCCGAGTTGCGCGACCTTGCCGATACAGTGCATGGCTCCGCTCTGTGGCGTGGCGTAATAAAGCTGGCTGCGCGAGCGCTACAACAGTTCGGCGAGCGTCTCGCCCAGTTTGGCGGGATTCTCGGTGACCTTGATGCCTGCCTTCCGCATCGCCTCCATCTTTGCTCCAGCCGTGCCCTTGCCGCCGGCGATGATGGCGCCGGCGTGGCCCATGCGTTTGCCGGGCGGCGCGGTGCTCCCGGCGATGAAGCCGACGACCGGCTTCGAGACGTGCTCGCGGACGAAATCGGCGGCAGCTTCTTCGGCGCTACCGCCGATTTCGCCAATCATGACCATCGCCTTCGTGGCGGGGTCTGCCTCGAACGCTTCGAGCACGTCGATAAACTGGGTTCCAATAACAGGGTCGCCGCCGATGCCAAGGCAGGTTGACTGCCCGCGGCCGATGCGGGTGACCTGGTCGACCGCCTCGTAGGTCAGCGTTCCCGAGCGCGAGACGATGCCGATGTCGCCCGGCCTGTGGATGTGGCCTGGCATGATGCCCACCTTGGCGACACCGGGGGTGATGATGCCGGGGCAGTTCGGCCCAATGAGTCTCGTTCCCGTATCGGCCAGGTGCGCCTTGGTGCGCACCATGTCCAGCGCGGGGATGCCTTCGGTAATTGCCACAACCAGCCTGATGCCAGCGTCGACCGCCTCGCGAATCGCGGCGGCCGCAAAGCGGGGCGGGACGAAGACGCAGCTGGTGTTCGCGCCGTTATCGACCGCCTCGGCGACGGTGTCCCACACCGGCAGTCCCAGGCATTCGCTGCCGCCCTTGCCGGGCGTCACGCCACCGACGAGCGCTGTGCCGTAGTCGAGCATCTGCCGCGCGTGGAACTGGCCGTTGCGCCCTGTAAGTCCCTGCACAGCAATGCGTGAATCCCTGTCAAGCCAGATACCCATCAGGCGCCCCCGGCGGCGGTAATCGCCTTGCGCGCGCCGTCGTCCATGTCACTGGCGGTAATCAGTGCCAGCCCCGACTCGTCGAGCATCCGGCGGCCGAGCTCGACGTTGGTCCCCTCGAGCCGCACCACCAGCGGCACGCCAATTTCGACTTCTCGCGCGGCGGCGATGATGCCCTCGGCGATGAAGTCGCAGCGCATGATGCCGCCGAAGATGTTGACGAAGATGGCTTCGACCTCCGGGTCGGAGAGGATGATGCGGAANCCNTCNGTGACCTGCTCGGCGGTNGCGCCGCCGCCGACGTCGAGGAAGTTGGCCGGCTCGCCACCGTGCAGCTTGATGAGGTCCATCGTCGCCATCGCGAGGCCGGCACCGTTGACCATGCAGCCGATGCGTCCGTCGAGCTTGATGTAGTTGAGCCCCGCCGCGCTGGCGCGCGCTTCGAGCGGCTCCTCGGCGGCGGTGTCGCGCAGTTCCCCGATTTCAGGATGGCGGAACAGCGCTGAGTCGTCGAAGTTGACCTTGGCGTCGAGCGCAATCACGCGGTCGTCGCTGGTGATGACTAGCGGGTTGATTTCGACAATCGAGCAGTCCAACTCTTGTGCCATTTTTGCCAGTGCGAGCATGAACTCGACTGCGCGGTCAACCTGCCCATCGGCGAGCCCCAGCGCCTGCGCCAGCTCGCGCGCAGCTGATTCCGGCAGCGCGCCGTCCGGCTCCAGCTCGACTTTCAGGATTTTCTCCGGCGTCGCGGCGGCGACCGCCTCGATTTCGACGCCCCCCTCGGTCGAAGCCATCATCACCATCCGTTCCCGCTCGCGGTCGAGCACCATCCCGAGATACAACTCGCGCGCAATATCGCACCCTGCCTCGACGTAAACTGCCCTGACGGCGACCCCTTTGGGGCCGGTCTGCGGCGTCACTAGCTGCGAGCCGAGCAGCGCCTCCGCAGCGTCGCGTGCCTCGCTAGGCGAGCGGCAGAGCCGGATGCCGCCGCCCTTGCCGCGACCGCCGGCGTGCACCTGCGCCTTGACTACCCACAGCTTGCCCCCCAGCGCCGCGCATGCCGCCTCCGCCNCGTCGGGGGTGAGAGCCAGCNGCCCCTGCAGAGTGGCGACGCCGTAGTCGCGAAAAATCGCCTTGGCCTGGTACTCGTGGATGTTCACGGCGCGCCATTCGGACGGTGTTTAAGACGCTGTGTAATCTCTTATAGGGGTCGCTTCGTGCGCGCCCATGATGATTTTATCCGGTTGGCGCCACGCATGAGTTTTTTAGAACTCGGAATAGCGCCAGGCATTGTCCAGGTCCTGAAGGAACAGGGCATCACGGAACCGTTCGAAGTCCAGGCCGAGGTCATACCTGCTATGATGCAGGGAAAGGATGTCTGCTGCCGCGCCCCGACCGGTTCGGGAAAGACCCTTGCATTCGGCCTGCCGCTCATCTCACGCTGCAAGCCAGCCCATCCGCGCTATCCCACTGCGCTGGTAGTCACTCCCACCCGGGAACTGGCGGAACAGATTTGCAAAGTACTGCAGCCGCTGGCCCGACCGCAAAAGCTGGGAGTGATGGCGGTATACGGTGGAACTTCATACGCCAAGCAGCGCCAGCGGCTTGAGCAGGGTGTCGAGATTATCGTCGCCTGTCCCGGTCGCCTGATTGACCTGATGGAAAAGGGAATGCTGAAACTTGATGACGTGGGAACAGTAGTCATCGATGAAGCTGACCGCATGGCTGATATGGGATTCATCGACCCGGTGTGCCATATCCTGGACAATTGTTCCGGGGAGCGGCAGACCTTCCTCTTCAGCGCAACCCTCGACGATGAAGTTTCGGGCCTGATCCGCAAATACCAGGACCATCCCTTCAAAATCGAAGTCGGGCCGAAGGAAGTCAGCATGGAAAGCATGCAGCATTTCTTCTGGACGGTCCACAACACCGGCAAATCCCGGCTAGCTAGTACTGCCGTGAAACAGGGCGGGCGCAGCATGATTTTCTGCCGCACGCGCCGTGGAGTTGACCGGGTTGGTAAGGAATTGAGAGCTACCGGTCTTGAGGTCGCTACAATCCACGGCGGCCTCAGCCAGAACCAGCGTGACCGGGCGATGGAGCGCTTCATCCACGGCGGCTGCATGGCGCTGGTGGCGACCGATGTTGCCGCCCGCGGCATCGACGTCGAGGGCGTCCAGTGCGTAATTCACTTCGACCCCCCGGAAAATGGCAAGGCGTACAAGCACCGCAGCGGAAGGACGGCCCGCGCCGGGGCGCACGGTACGGTCATCTCGCTTGTGCAGCCTCCTCAGAAAAGTGATTTCATCAGAATCCAGCGACAGGCCGGAATCAACGTAAATTTTACGTCTCCCGAATTCGGCAAGCTGCCGGAGAAGGAAGAATATACACCTTCCAACCGCTCCCGGAGTGGGCCAAAGGAGCGTGGAAGCTCGGTTTTCAGGGATATGGCTGCAAAATCTGGAGGAGGTTCCCTGCAGGACAAGGTCAACTGGAATGTTGAGCGGGCCTTTTCTTTCAGGAAGAATAAATCCCGCAACAAGTTTGGGGGCAAAAACCGCTCTAACTCGGCCCGTTCGGGACCCCACAATGGTGGCAAGCGGCCCGGCAATTCCAGCGGTGGCTACCGCAAGGGCGGCGGCCGCTCCGGTAACGGCAATTCGCAGAACTGGAAACAGGGTCGACCATCTGACGGCAATTCGCAGAACTGGAAACAGGGTCGACCATCTGACGGCAATTCGCAGAACTGGAAACAGGGTCGACCATCTGACGGCAAGTCTCAGAACTGGAAGCAGGGCCGACCATCTAACGGTAAGTCGCAGAACTGGAAGCAGGGCCGACCATCTAACGGCAAGTCGCAGAACTGGAAGCAGGGCCGACCATCTAATGGCAATTCGCAGAACTGGAAACAGGGCCGACCATCTAACGGCAAGTCGCAGAACTGGAAACAGGGGAGTTCCAGCCATTCCGGTGGCGAGTCGCCTGGCGGGGGTGGCGGCTGGTCAAAGAGTCGAAAGCCCCAGAACTGGAAGCAGGGTCGCCGGTCGAGCCGCTCAAATTCGAAAAAGAATTATAGAAGCTGACCCGTTCGACGGCACTAAGACTTAAATATCACTCATCCTGCGCCAGCACCATGGTGAAGAAGAACCCGGCGCACATGTTCCGCGGCAAGAAGCCCAGCTACACGCGCGCCAAGTATATCGGGGGCATTCCAGTCAGCCGGATTACCCAGTTCGACGTCGGTACGCCCGGGGCGAAATTCGACCCGGAGGTCATCGTGACGCTCAGCGCTGACGATAAATGTCTGATTCGCCACAACGCGCTGGAAGCGGCGCGCATCACCGCCAACCGGCACATCATGACCGCCGCGGGCCGCGAAGGCTACCACCTCAAGATACGCGTCTACCCGCACCAGGTGCTGCGGCACAACAAGGTCGCGACCGGCGCGGGGGCGGACCGTGTCTCGCAGGGGATGCGGCTCTCGTTCGGCAAACCGGTCGGCCTCGCCGCCAAGGTGCGTCGGGGGCAGAAACTGATTACACTGCGCACCTCGAGCGAGTTTCTCGACGCCGCAAAAGAGGCGCTGCGCAAATCGTCGCACAAGCTTCCCACGCCGTGCCACATCGAGGTCAGCGGGACTAATTGATGGCGGAAGTGGTCCTCAAGCTGGGACTACCGCCGCTGGAAGGCTTCCTCTACTTCGTCGAGCGCGACTGCACCGTCTGGAAGCATCAGGGCAGCGCCAAGGAGTGCGTTTCGGACAAGATGTTCGAGCGCGACGAAGGTTACCTCTACTTCATCGACCTGAACGGCGACCTCGCGCGGCTGCCTGACCCGCAGAAGCGCGACCCCGAGACCAACGCGCTTTTCAGGCCGGGCACGCAGGTCTCCACCGATGAGCCGTCCGATTAGGCGCGTCGCGACCAGCATCCTGCTGCACGGCGACCGCATCCTGATTCTCAAGCGCTCCGCGGCGGTCGGCAGCTTCCAGCACCACTGGTCGGGCGTCTCCGGCTTCGTCGAACCGGGTGAAGAGCCGCTCGAGACATCGCAGCGCGAAGTTGAAGAAGAGGCTGGCATCCCGCGCGCCAGCCTCGAGCTGCTGGCGCGTGCCGCGCCCCACCGCGTCGAGAAGCCCGATAAATCCTTCGAAGTGCATTCGTTCCTCTACCGCTGCGCAATCGACCGTGTGCGGCTCAACTGGGAGAACGACGAGTTCGCGTGGGTCGCGCCCGAGTCGCTGCGCGACTACCTCACGGTGCCGTGGCTGCCAGAGATGGTCGCGGAACTGCTGCCGAAGCTGTAGTCAGCCCCAGATTTTCCACCACGGCCGTGCGGCTCCGCGCATGCGCTGCTCCCGCGTTTGGTCGCCCTGTGCAAGGCCTTTCATCACCGCCAGCTCCAGGCTGCGGTAGGCGAGCTTCCCCGCCGGCGACATGTTCTTGAGCGCACGCAGTATCCGCTGTGGCAGCCCCTCGAGCAGCTCGAGCCGGCTGCGGTCGAACTCGAGCTNGCCCCGCGCCTCGACCGGCGCGCCTTCGGCCTGCGACGCGAGCGCNGACAGGTCGGTGCCGCCCTCCTGCTCGTGCTCGCGGAACCAGAGCGCGAAGCCGCCGGTGAAGCTCAGTTCATTCAGTACCCACTCGCCCGCCCGCCGCTGGTCAAGGTCACGCACCACCGTCTCCCCCTCGGTCCAGTGCCGCGCCACGTGCGGGCCGAGTTGGTGGCGCAGCCGCTGCTCGAGCAGGTTCCACTCGTGCTTCCGCAGCCGCATCTTGCCGTGGAGTCGCTCGAGCAGCCATCCCAGCCGCGCGCGCAGCTCCAGCTCCTCGCCTGAAGCCATTTGTGCGATGAAGTCGGTCGCCTCGGGGTGCGTCGCCAGCTTGGCGACCAGCGCTGGCTCGAGTCCGGTCGCAGCCGCAGCCGCGTTGAGTTTGAGTGGCTGCGGCAATAGCGCCAGCCAGAGCTGCGCCACCTCGCCGCGACCGGGCTCCTTCACGGCAGCACCAGCGTCCCCGCCGGGTCGCCCGCGAGCGCCGTTGCGAAGCCGCCCGCGCCGATGATGCGGCACTCGCATTCGCGGGCGATGGCGGCCGCCGCCTCGAGCTTGCCCCACATCCCGCCCGTGACGTCGGCGCCCGGCACGTCCATTCGCTGCGTGCGCATCGCCATGCGGGCGTTCTCGCCGAGCTGAGCGATCAGTTTCGCGCCCGGCTCGGCCGGGTCGCGGTCCATCACGCCAGGGTGGTTGATGACGAACAGCGCGCGCTGCGGTCGCAGCGCGCGCGCCAGTGCGACCATCAGCGTATCGCCGCTCAGGATGGCGATGCCTTGCGAATCGTCGTCGGTGACGTCGCCGCAGGTGACCGGCAGGTGGCCCGCCTCCAGTGCCGCCTCGAAACTGGCTGCGGGGAAATCGATGATGGTTTGCGAGCCGGCGGTGCGGAGCGCCTGCGACGGCAGGATTGGAACCGGTTCCAGCCCCGCCGCGGCGAGCGCTTCGCAGACCAGCGCGTTGAGCGTGCGCACCTGCTGTCGCGTCCGCACGACCGCCGCTGCCTGCTCGGGTGAGCCGTCGCTCCCCTGCGCCAGCCCGAACCGCTTCGCGAGCGGGTGGCCGAAAGAACCGGCGCCGTGCACCAGCACCGTCGATGCGTCGCTGGCGGCGAGCGCTGCGGCCAGCGCCGTGATGCGCTCGCGCTGCGGCGTCGGCTTCGCGGCCGCCTTGTCGGTGATGAGCGAGCCGCCCCACTTGACCAGGTTCATGGCAGCTCCATGGCGGGGCAGTCGAAAAGATAGGGTGACCCGGTCGCTACCGTCTCGCCCGCCGCAATTCCGGGCGCCGGGAAGAGCCGCGCCGAGAGCGGTTTGGCGCCTTTCTCGGCGACAGCGCCAACGCGGTCGAGCAGCGCCGCCAGCCGGTTGGCGCCGATATCGCCCGGCAANGGCACCGTGTCGAGCCCGGTCCCGCAGCGCCCGGCGTATTCGAGCAGGTCGTCGACATTGAATTCGCGCTGCCGCAGTGCCTCGACCAGCCCGGGGTCTTCCATCACGGCGAACATGACGCCGCGGTAGCCCACCTGCTCGACCGGCAGCTCGCGCAGCGCCGCGGTCAGTTCTCCGACGAGNGCGGGCGCGTCGGGCGACCCGACCGGCGCGCCCCGCAGCGCCATCAGCCGCGCGACCGACCCCTTCCCGTAAAGCCCGGGTGCAAGGCTGGGGTCAATGCCCAGAAACGGTATCTGCGCCGCGCGCGCGTCGCGCTCAAGCGCTTCGATTTCCGGCGCAAGGGCGGTAACGTCACCGCCCGCAGCCAGCAGCGCTGACGTCAGTTCCATTGCCAGCGCAAAGCCTTCGCGCTGCGCGAACGCCGCCGGGAAGAAGGGCGTCGCGGCTTCGACGCGCGCCAGCGCCGCAAAGCGCAGGTTGTGTTGCGGGTCCGCCCGCGCCAGCGCCAGCATCGCGCGCGCGGCGGCCGAGCTCCCGCCGTTCTCGAGCCGCGCCGTGCAAAAGGTCGCCGTTGTTGCGAGCAGCGCCTCGACCGCGGCCGGGACGCCC